>ERZ779889.13-NODE-13-length-241447-cov-11.043079_pt1 | contig 241447 bp, 205 predicted proteins | sample MGYA00511030_ERZ779889 | MGnify/ENA primary metagenome ERZ779889 (study PRJEB29588, sample SAMEA2160616) | human gut metagenome | biome: human gut; feature: human-associated habitat; material: faeces | place: Denmark | collected 2008/2010 ...
GCCGCCCCCCTAAAGAAGAGGAGGAGAGGTTCATGAAGGCAACTTCACGAATCCCCCCTCCTCCCTTTTTATACCCCCACCCGGCATCAGCCGGGCAGGCAATCGGCTGGCAAGTTGCCCGATGCCGAGAATACAAAAATGAACAAAGCCTGGGCAAAGCCTCGTGTGACAATAATCTGTCAGCATTGCTTTAATCAGTGTATTATTTTCGGCTCAGTAGATTTTCAATGAGGATTTTTCTCGGATAAATGATAAATTCTTTCCTTTGCAGCATGGAAAATGATCGAGCTCAAAAAAATATTATAGACTAAGCTGCTCATCGTAGTTGTTGCGTTTGCTTCGATGAACTGACGTATTTAATGCGAAGCTAATCGTGAAACAGGACTGTCCAACATGAAAACTGTGCTCCAAAAGTTTTGTGTTTAGCTCTTGGGGTGCAGTCAACAAAACAAGTGACGGCCAGTTTTATTTGCGTTTTGTTGGCATAATAGTAGCAGATTTAGCCAGGTCATGAAATGGAGTTTATGTCGTAGCGATTGCAGAGTTTTTTTATTTCATTGATTATTTCCTCTCGAAACGATTGGGGGTAGATGACTTCTATGTCATTTCCGTGCGATATCAGTTCTTGCTTGAAATCGAATGTGGGCTTCATGCGATATTCAAATATTGAATACCATTCATTGGTTTCTATTTCTTTTTGGGAGTGGTGCAGTGGCAGAGCGCGTACATATTGGCAATGCATCTCATATACCTTAATTCTGATAGTCTGCACTTGGAATTCGTCTCCGGCGATTATCCCGAAACTCGCGTCAAAGTATGCCTTGGGGTCGAAATCCTTGGGGTAAGTGAATTTTGTGGTCAGTGTTGTCAGTTTGTGGATGCGGTCGAGGGCGAATGTACGCAGTGCCTTACGTTCTCGGCAGTAGCCTGTGACATACCAGCGTTGCTTGAACACTTTCACGCAATAGGGTTGCACGGTGTAGGTGCTTTCCGAGTCGCGCCAATAGCTTTGATGTACAAGTTCTATTTCAAGGTTGTCGCGCATGGCTTCTATTATTGGAGTAAGATATTGTTGGCCGGACGGAATCTCTTCGAACAGGATGCGACGCTTGAGGTGATGACTTTCGTTGATGAGATTATTTACGGCAAATGTGTTGAGCAGCCAGTTGCGAATGCCGCCATTTTCAATATCATCGGCATTCTCAATGTAATAGTAGTATCCGCCTTGGCGGCTGCACTCGATGTTGATGTCGAACGTGTCTTCTATCGCGTTGCGCCAATTGTGGAACGTGCGTAGTGGAATCTCCCGGCCGTCGCTATATTTTGAGCGTAGCCATCGTTGGTTTATCTCGTCAAGTGTGATTTTTCCTGCCCTGTAAATGGTATCTACCAGCCAAATATATCGGTCAAACAAGTCTTTTGCCATAACTACATCATTCTTTTTTACAAAGATAATGCTGACTTATGCTATATTGCAGCATAAGTCAGCAAAAACAGCAGAGAGTTTTAAAATAATACTTATTCGGTTAATTTGAATGTTATGGGTAACGTGTACCATGTGTTCACAGGCTTGCCGTTACTTCGTCCCGGTATGAAATCGGGAAACGACTTGGTGAGACGCACGGCTTCGGCATCAAGTGCGGAATCGACACCGCGAACAACTTTCACATCACCAATCTTGCCGGTCTTTGTGACAACAAACTGGACGATTACGCGCCCTTGAATACCGTTTTCCATTGCCATTGGTGGATATTGTAGGTGAGAATCGATGTATTTCATCAGTGCAGCGTCGCCGCCCGGGAATGCAGGCATCTGTTCTACTGCTCGGAATACTTCGTCCGGGTTGTCGTCTTGAGCGTAGCATGGCGTTGCCATCATTCCGGCAATCAAGACTGTCAAAAGAATAAAAAACTGTTTCATAACGGAATAAGAATTAAGTTGTCATTTTATCATGGATTTATAATGCCTAATAGCATATACAAATTTATGCCAAAGTTCTTGAAGAAACAATTTTGTGCATATTGGAACCGAGCATTTGCCGAAACTTTGATCTCAATGTCAGTATCCAAGTTTCTTGGCAAGCTCGCCTGCTTCGACGATAAGTGCAATGGCATCATACATTCCATCTTCGATTGAATCCAAGTATTTGCGTGTTTTGTATTCGCTTTCTTTCTTTGCCGAGTTGAAACACAACTTTAGTGCAAATAGATTGGCTTCTTCATTATAATCCAATTCGCCAAACAATGCGGCATAACATATAGCGAGGTTGCATTTGTTTTCATGCGATAGTTTGCTCCAATTTTCGCTTACTATTTCATCGCAGGTTGTTTGGGCGGTTGTATAATCGCCTTCGTCTATTGCCAGTATTGCTTGGGCAACCTTTAGGTCAATCATGTTTTGAGCGACTGCCGGTTGGAAGCAAAATGACAATAGCAACAACGGTAAAATTAAAAATTTTTTCATGTCAATGTCCTTTTTAATAATCAGTGTCAGCGCCAGAAAATATGTCGGTTTCAAAATAGTCATTTATAAAGCTTTTAAACCCGTCTATATTGTTTTGGTATAATGGGGAGTTACCTGAGCTGAAGTTAAGGAACAGATCGGTAAGTTCATCTATATTGACCGATGGTGGGACTGTTCCTCCAAAGTGGTCCCCAACAAGTTTTTCAACGTTAATTTCTGGATTCAGGCTTGCATTTTTTACATTTCCTGCAATTGGTGCAGTATAGTCACTCTCTACGAGATTATATAAGCCGTTATAATTTTCATATATTATGGATAAGAACAAGTTGCAGTTGTTGAATATCGGGTTTAATGAGCCTGTTATCTCGGCGTAGCTGTCTTTATTTATGGATTCTCCCTTGCCGTTGACCAGATAATAACCGTCACCGTCATATATCGCTAGCAATTTCTCTGATAAAATGGCCAAACTGCCGCATTCTCCAATGTCGTTAACTTCCTCTTCATTTTTATCAATGAGAGCCAGTTCATATCCATCGTCAGTATTTGTAGTAATTGTTAAGAAAAGGTTTCCCATTTTTAGCAACGGGAAGTCATATTCAGCCCTGAATATTTCTTCACCATTCATGTCGGTTAACCCATATTGGTTATCTTCGCAGAAACTTGCTAATTTATCATTGAAAAAGCCGATTGATGTCCACTTGGATGATGACCGGAAAAGTTGTTTGCCATCTTTGCCAATAACTTTGTTCCCGCATACCAGAACGCCATTCATGAATATTGGTGTTGACATATTGAGATCGTCATAATCAATGTCGGCAATCTTCTCTCCTTTGGTGTTTATTATGAAATACTTCATATTGTCTTCCTTGGATTTACTTACAACAGCCAATCCTTCGTTGAATGGTGCGGCAAATGTGTATGATGCTTTTATTGCCACATCTCCTTTGTTGTTGAAATATCCAAATTTGCCGTCTTCATTGATAAACAGCAGTAACCCGTCGCTAAAGTATCCATTTGTGTATGTCACATTCTTTCCGTCGGCTCTGCCAAGTGATGCCACCTCTTTGCCTTGAATGTCGATCAATGATATGGCTTTGTCTTTTTTCACTACCGGGATCACGCCTTCGGAGTAAACGCCGCCGGCGACATAAGACTCGTTACCTATTTGCCGAGGTTTTTCCAAGGCTTCGTAATAAGTGTAGGTTCCTTTCTCATCCGTAGTTCTAAAAACTCCGTTCACCACTGTCGATGGGTAGCCGCTAATTACTTTTTCATAAAGAATATGGCCGTCCGTCGGGGAAAGCATTCCCCACTTTTCATCAGATTCCAAGGCTTTAAATGGTACATAGTCAACATTTGGCAGAGAAGAACTGTTGCCGCCTGTTTGGCATGATGTAAATCCTGACAAAATAAATGCGCAAAATAAACATCTGGAAATTAGGGATTTGACCGAACTTTTGTTGATTTTTGTTTTCATGATTTTTTAATCTTTGCCTTTTCTCTAACGTGGCAAGGCATTTTCACGGCTGTGTGTTATTCTGTGGCAGGCAGATATTGAAAAAGGACACAGCTTTCACTTTTCCCGTATCTGCTTGGTCAGGCTCTGGAAAACGCCTTGGAGTTCAAATAAGGGAAAGCAGCCCGTGTCCTCGATGGAGGATACAGAACACGCTTCGCCTGATTATTGAGAACTCCTTAGTTGAATTTCCAGATTTAACCAAGTTTCAATAATTGGCTTGCAGGTTATGCAATATGTCTTTTGCGGCTTGGCTTGCAGTTTGGCAGTCTTGTCGCAATTGGTATCTTTACAAATTTACTCAAATGCTTCATAATGCCAAAGCAAACGCTCGAAAAAACACTTCGCGGGCTGCAAACTTTTAAATCCTGCGGCAAAGGTGGACGCATGTCATGCCAAATCGTTGCATACGCCAGCTGTTTTGTCTCGGTGGAGTGGCTTTTTTCGTGTTTCTGTCTCGGCTTATGCCCAAAGGATTAGGCAAATTGCAAGTGTTAGTGTTTTTTAACGTTGCTGTTTCGTCTTTTCGGGCAATTGCACGTCTTATATTTGAATTAGCAATGAAACGTGAGATATGATGTTTTATTCGGACAGGAATAAAATACTTGCAAAAGTGGTTCAAGACAATCTCGATTATCTTGTGAGGTTTGCATTCTTCCGCATTGGCGACAAGGATGAAGCTGAGGATATTGTCAGCGACGCAGTATTGAATTCCTCACTAATCCACCATTGAGCTTGAAGGCCGACAAATTGAAATCCTATTTGTTTAAAATAGTGTGTAATTTGTGTATGGATTATTTTATGGATGACACGCAGATGGTTTCAATGGAAGCAATTGCCGCAATACATGAGCCTGTGGAAGAAACGGAGACCTGTGAACAAGAATTTACAAGATTGGCTTCAATCTTGAACGGATTGTCCGAAAAAGAAGCCGAGATAATAAGAATGAACGTGATAGACGAATTGACATTTGCAGAAATAGGCGTAATACTCGATATTCCTGCATCTACGGTGAAATCTCGATACAAGTCGGGGGTGGATAAACTAAGGAGATGTTACATGACAAAAAAATCGCGTGGATATGAATGAATATAAGGACATAAGAGATTTTTTAAAACCTCGCAAGGAAATAAAGGCTTTGGACAAGCTAAGAGACCGTGTGAATAAAGTAATTGAAGAATCTTGCTGGACAAGAAAAGGGAAAGGAGTGAGACTGGCAGGCGGTGCATTTGTCGCGGCTGCAGCCGTTGCAGCCATAGTGTTGCTATTGCCAACGCGAATGGCTGCGCACGAGGTCTTGCCGCGGCTATTAATTCAATCAAGACTATAACACACATTGAAATGGTCGTGGAAGTCAGAACCCGTCCATTGGAAAAATTTTCGTTCATAGACATTAATGGCGATTTCGTCAAGCATAATATAGAGATTGCAAATTCCGACTCTTCTTGCGTGTGGCGTGTCGACAAAGGTGGCAGGACGGCGATGAGCAAGGACGGCGACACCTACATGTGGATTAAGAGTTTGAATGTGGGGTGGCATTTCAACGACGCGCCACGAGCCGACATAATTGGATACTTGTCGGTTCTGACATCTCCCGAGAAGATTCTGGAGCAGGAATTGGAGCAAAGCGTGTCGGCGACCGGGATTGAATACAAAGTCAAGAACAACGGCGATGAAATTCTTTTGGAAGTTCATTCATTGCCCAAGGGTAACTTTGTGAATCCTTATTTGTTGAATACTTCCATCGAAGAGTCTGAAAACATCAGGCGGTACCGGCTTGACGCGAGGACAAAGCAGTTGAGAAGCGTGTCGGTGTGCATCATTGCCGGGGAAAAAGAGGTGGAAGTGTTGAGAATATCTCAGATTAATTATGATACTCATATTCAAGATATAACGCAACTGCCCGTTGACGTGCATTTTGTGGAATATCGCGACGATATGGCTCCGGGATTGGCGGGATTGAGTGCGGTGGAAGTGGCATCGGCCGTGTTGAATGCTTTCAAGGATTGGGATACGAAGATTTTGTATCGGGCTATTGATCCGTCATTTGCCGAGGCTGCTTACAAAGCCGGATTAAAAGGCGCAATTTTGTTGAATGTAGGTCAACCTTTCACATCGGGCAACGGTGACAATATTTTCGTGCCATACAGATTGCAATTGCCCGACGGTGGCATGAAGCAACATAATCTTGCCTTGAGAAAGCTCAATAATGGCGGCTGGATTGTGACGGGAGGACTATAAACCAATCAACACACATAATAAAGATGAATTTAAGAATATTGACGGTGGGATTTTCATTCTGCCTTGCACTGAACATGCTTTTTGTCGAAGCATCCGAGCCTATACATGGAATCGTCATCGACGATCAAGGTCTCCCGTTGGAGTACGCCAATGTGATGTTGATGGCACAGGCTGATTCCACAGTAATCGACGGGACTGTTTCCGATTCGTGTGGACGGTTTGCCTTGCGCGGGCCCGGATACATGGCGATATTGAGAGTGTCGGCTCTTGGATTTGAAGATAAATTTATCAACAACCCTTCGGGTAATCTCGGCTCGATATGTTTAACCCAATCGGCAGTGACGCTTTCGGAGGTCGTCGTGAAGGGGAAACGCCAAATTGTAAAAATGGGTCGCGAAGGTGTTAAGGTGGCCATTAAAAACACTTATCTCGAACATGTAGGCACGGCATCGGACGTGCTTGCGAAGATGCCTTTCGTCGTGAAGTCGGGAACGGAATTGGAAGTAATCGGCAAGGGTGAACCACTGATTTACATCAACGGGCGTAAATTGCGTGACAAATCGGAGATAGACCGCCTGTCGTCGGACGGCATTGAGGTCGTGGAGGTGATAACTAATCCGGGCGCGGAGTATCCGTCTACAGTAAATGCCGTAATCAAGATAAAAACAGTGCCACGAGCCGGTGAAGGATTTTCAATGAATGACAGGACAACAATCGGATACAAACATTATGCATACCTGTTTGAGCAAGTAAATTTCAATTATCGGGAAGAGGGATTTGACCTGTTTGGCATGTTGAATTATGAGAATTATCGCGACAGGGTTTTCATAAACAACAACACTCGCCAATATTTACAGACTGGAACAGTTTCTCAGACAAGCAGCAGCCGTGATCACTCAAGATACCCGGTGTACCAAGGCCGGATAGGTGCAAATTATAACAAAGGAAGCCATAGCGCAGGACTATATTATGATTTCACGTTCAGGCAGTCAGACGGTAACGCGAGTAGCAAGGAGTTTCGCTATTTGAACGGTGAATTTTACGATGAATTGGATGAATTGCGCAGTTCCGGCCAAAACAAGAGGCAACATCTGTTGAGCACATATTATGCAGGAGATTTCGGCAAATTTAAACTGACGGTCAATTTCGATGCCCTGTGGCAAAACAATGATCAGCACCGGGATGTTGAAGAAATTTCAGCAATCAATCTTGCGCGGAATTTTGCCACGGACAACGATGTTGACAACCGGCTGTTGGCCGGCAGCGCGAATGTCGCTTATTCCATATTTAAGGGTGACATACGGCTTGGGACGGAGATAAGTAACATCCACAGGCGGGATTTATATGACAGCCATGCCGATTTCATAGAGGACAACGATGTCAAGATAGATGAGACCACCTATGCCCTGTTTGTCGACTCCCGGCAAACATTTGGAAAGATCTCATTGTCGGTAGGGTTGCGATGGGAATACACAAATTCCGATTATTTCCTTTTCGGTGTCAGGCAAGCTGGCCAAAGCCGCAATTATGATAATTTTTCACCGTCGGCATCGATAATGTTGCCCATTGGCAATGTGGATGCGAACGTCAAGTATTCACGCAAAACATCCCGTCCGGCATTTGAACAGCTTTCATCGTCGATAAAATACATAGACAGATATAATTATGAGAGAGGCAATCCCAATCTGCAACCTGTTTATCGCGACTATGTGTCGGTTTCGGCATATTGGAAAGACCTCGCCGTGGAGCTTGATTATTCTTCGACAAAGAATTATTTCATGTGGCAGACTGTGGAACACCCCGAGAATCCGGATGTTGCCATGCTGACGATGCAGAACATGCCCCGATATGGTTCATGGACAGTCATGCTTAATTATTCACCATCGGTGGGATGCTGGAATCCAACGCTCATGGCAGGCGTCATGTGGCAAGATTTTAAGTTGGAACACAATGGCAGTATCTTGAAAATGGACAATCCAATGGGCATATTCAGGTTGAACAACGCGATACATCTGCCTTGGGACTTGTGGCTCAATGTCGATTTGTCAAGCCGGACTTCGGGCGACTCGGAGAACATTCATTTAAAAAGCAGTTGGAATTGCGACATAGGCATTTATAAGTCTTTTGCCGATGATACTTGGAGCTTGAAACTGCAATTGAATGACGTGTTCGACACTTGGCGGCAGGAATTTGTCAGCTATAACGCAATTAGCGCAGTTAGTGCGAATAAAATTTATGATACGCGAGACTTGACATTGACCATAAGGTACAATTTTAATTCGGCACGCTCACATTACAAAGGTAGCGGAGCTGCAAATTCGGAGAAAGGACGGTTGTGAGAGAGGCATTTACATGTGTACTGGCGAGTTGTTTTATTGCCGTAAGTGCTGCGACAAAAATGGCTGGTTTAAATGGAGAATGTTATCTTACGCCTTATGCGGCTCATGGTGGTGGGCGTGATTCTCAGGTATGACGCTATTTCTTTGAGTGGCATGATTTGCAGTATCTGCGGATTCCGTTTCAGCAGGTCAATGTATCGCTCTTCAGGCGATTTCCTGTAAATGTCGAGGAATCGTGAATACACTTGAAGAAAAAGTTGTTCGGCGTTGGTTCTTGCTTTGCGTTGCGTCTCGATATCGGTGTCGTAGCATGAAGCAAGGACTTGGCTGTCGATGACATACACGTCGCTGTTGCAAATGGCGCGTATGCTTATTTGGGAAGGAATGCCATACAGACAGGCCGGGTAGTCGGCGACAAATTCTTTGGAGAAAGAGAATCCTGTATTGTATTCTTTGTTTTCGGAAGTGTTGAGGCAGACGTATTTGAAAGCTCCGTTGAGGATGTATCCTATTCGGGACGATGCTTGTCCCATAGTCGAGAAATCTTCGTTCCTATTGAAATGGATAAGTTCCCCCTTTGACATGCAAATTTCTTGAATGAAAGACTTGTCGATATTGCTGATATAAGAATTGAACATCTGTGTGCCGAATTAAAATTGCCTGGTACTGCCATGGCGAGTTTATTGCAAAAGTAGCAAATTGGGCGATATTATTGTCTAAACAGAAGTTGAGAATTTCGCAAGGTTATAATGGGAATGTTGTCGTGTAATAAATTTTTCATACCTTTGTCAAAGGTATGGATTAGTATGTATGAGAAATGAAGGGAAAAGGATTGTCTATATTGACATTGATGTTGATGTCAATATGTTCTGTAGGTTGTAGCGATGAGCCGAGTACGGAAAATACCACTCCGGTGTATTCAATCAATCATGGAGCTACCGACCTTGCAGGTATGGGCGTGCGCTTGAATGCCGATGGTGAGTTTGAAGGGTTTTCCAATAACATGCGAGTTTCTTCTCTTGGCAATTTTGAATCGCTGGAGACAATGCAAGTGCCATATTTCTATTTCGATTTCAGGACTAAAGCCGAGGTGGGGCAATATTATGCTGCCGCATCTGGTGACGATATGTTTTCAAAAGTTGGCGACAATTGCGCAATCCCCATTAATGAAGAATATATGGTATTTACTCCTGTGAGCAAGATCGAGGAAAATGGCACGACGGTAGGGTATAACGTGAAGTATGAAATGCGTGTTGCTGGTTCATACGGATTGCCCGACTATTGGAGCACGGTGGCCACGCTCTACCGTGGTGGAGAACACGAATGTGTGATAACGTTGCCTTCGGCCGATTGTGAGTTTTACTCGATAGGGCAAATTGAGGGGAGAACACAAATGAGATTTGACAAAGTGGCCGACAGGTTGAAAGTTTCACTTGTCGATATCCCTGTAGACGATTGCAGGACGGGAAAAGTGGAATTGTTCTTGAGAATCAACGAGAGCTACACTTTGGTGTATGTCGAAATCAAGGAATAAAAAAGTTGATAATCTTTAAATCTACCGGGTTGCTAGCATGAGGTTATGCAACCCGTTTTTTTATTCGCTTGCAAAAAAAACGGCCGTGCAAAATGTATTGTCGTCAATCAATCTTTTTGTCGTACCGGCTTTATAGCAATGAAATCAAGTAAGATACAAATATGGCAGCAATCAAGATGGGGCAGACCCACCTAATCAAGAATGACACTATGGGTGCAAGTGGAGAGCGGAACGAGCCGTAGTTGGTTAACTCCTGTTTAATGAATTTCTTTTTCAGCACCCATCCCACATAAATGCAGATGAGGAACGCACTTATAGGCAGCAATATGTTGGTAGTGAATGAGTCGAGGAAGTCGAATACCGGCATTCCTGCAATTTTGAGCCACGGCATGGCACCGAGCGACAGCGAGCATACGGCACTTGTGGCAAATATGGGCAACAGCACTACGAGGCATGCAGTGAGCCTCGATGTGTGGAAACGGTCGCGTACAAAGGCTATCGATACTTCGGCAATGGAAATGGTTGAGGTGAGCGCGGCAAGAAGGAGCAGTGTGAAGAACAGTATTGCCCAAAATTGCGGCATGTCCATGTAGTTGAATACTTCGGGCAGGGTGACGAATACCAGCGTCGTCCCTGACAGGCTGTTGTGATCGATAGCCACGTTAAAGCTCATCACTGCCGGGAATATTATAAGTCCCATCATGAAAGCGACGAGGAAGTTGAGCCCGGTGACGGTGAATGCCGTGCGTGTGAGTTTGATATCTTTCGGGTAATAAGACGCGTAGGTGACAAGTATCCCCATGCCGAGGCTCATTGAAAAGAATGCTTGTCCCAATGCGGCCACGATGGTGTCGATGTTGATTTTGCCGAAGTCAGGTTTCAAGAAAAATTCCAGTCCTTCGCGTGTGTTTGGTAATGTCATTGCCACGCCTACGAAAATGAGCAATATGACGAAAAGCAAGGGCATCATGATATTCGACATTTTTTCAATTCCCTTTTGCACGCCTTTCAACAAGATCAGCATGTTTATGATGATGACTATGTAGGTCCACAGCAGCGGATTCCAGCCGGTGGAAATCATTTCCGACATTTTTTGCTGGTATATCGAGCTGTCGGCTGCCGTGCCTGTCGTTCCTTCAAAAATCCATCCCGTTGCCGACTGGTACAGGTATTCGAGCGTCCATCCGGCTACAACCATATAATAGGACAATATGATATAGGAAGCGACGATTCCTACAACTCCGGAAATCCACCATCTTTTCTTGGGTGTCAAGCGTTTGAATACGCCCACCGAGTCGGAACGCCCTGCCCGGCCGAGCGATGTCTCGGCAAGCATCACGGGGATGCCCATCAGCAGCATGCTCAACAAATACAATATCATGAAAGCCGCTCCGCCGTTCTCTTGGGCAAGGCTCGGAAAACGCCAAACGTTGCCTAATCCGACAGCCGACCCCACGGTTGCCGCAATTACTCCTATTTTGGAACTGAATGTAGAATTATTATTTTTGTTGGACATAGTATGTAGATGGTGTGCAAGAAAATGTTTATAAGTTGTCACATATCCTTTTCGTGGGAATGCTTTTTGCTGCGCAAATGTAATTAAATTGATGGAATAAATTACTAATTTTTGTAATGTAAAATCGATTGGGTTAGATTTTGAAGTTAAGGATTAGTTCCTTATGAACGCCTGCATGGCTCCGATTCAACTAATAAAAAGGTTTTGGCAGATAAAAGAAAATCCCTTGCAAGTTTTTGGCTTGCAAGGGATTGTTTGTGTTGGCGAGTACTCGGAGCGGGACTTGAACCCGCACAGCCGCAATGGCCAAAGGATTTTAAGTCCTTCGTGTCTACCATTCCACCATCCGAGCAGCATCCATGAAATTACATGTGCATGACACACAATGGTTGAATTTCAAAAAGCGATGCAAAGGTAATGAAATTAGTTGGTATATGCAAGTGTGTATTTTAATATTTTCACACCGTTCGTCGTGCGAGGAAGGCAAATATTGAAGATAGTATTGCCCCTGCTACAAATATTATGGCAGTTGTAATCATGATGTTTCCTATCCCGACGAGAGGCGAGACTATGCCTCCGGCAAGGAAGCATATTGCGCCGAGCATGGCTGATGCGGTGCCGGCATGGTCGCGCTCGCTGTTTAGCGCGAGTGTTGTCGAAGCGGTGAATGTGAGTCCCATCATGAACATCAACAGGAACAGTGAAATCTCATATGCCCAGAATGACCCGTTGGAAAACAGTACGCACGCTATTGCAATGCTTGTGACAAGCATCCCGATGCAACTTGTAGCAACAGCGTCTTCGGGCTTGCGGAATTTTACCGACAATGCGGCTGCCACGCCAAGTGCCAAAGCGTTAATTGCAAAGCAGATGCTGAATGTGAGCGCAGAGTAGCCATAGTGTTGCTGGATGATGAACGGGGAAGATGCAATGTTCCCGAACAGGATGAATTGTGCAAATCCTTGTTGCAGGACATATCGGGTGAACCGCTTGTTGTGTGCCACTGTGCCGAAGAGAGAGAATGTTGCAAAAATGCTTTTGTCGCTGCGTTTTTCCATCGGCAAGGATTCTTTGAACAGGAAGCTGCCCACGAGCAGCAATAATCCTATGCCCAGCAATACTATGAATATTCCGCGCCAGTCGGTCGCCTCAAGCATCACGCCGCCGATAACCGGTGCCGCGATAGGTGCAATTCCGTTTATTGCCCCTATGACGGCAAGCATCTTGAGCAATTCGCGTCCGCTGAATTTGTCGGTTGCTACCGAACGGGCAATTACGATTCCTCCTGCTCCGGCTATGCCTTGAAGCAAGCGCATGGCAATGAAGAAAACTATGTCGGTTGAAAATATGCAAAGCACTGTCGACACGATAAATAATGAAAGCGATGCTATCAATGGCCGCCGGCGACCCAGCTTGTCGCTTATCGGACCAAAGAGCAATTGCCCTACGGCAAGACCGAGCATGCTGAAAGTGAGTCCGAGTTGGACCATCGAAACATTTGTGTTGAAAAAGGAAGTCATTGAAGGAAGGCTCGGCAGGTACATGTCGGTAACAAAAGGACCAAACGCTGTCAGCATTCCTAACAGAATCAATAGAAAAATCTTATACCTCATAACAATCTTTTTACTTCTTGATGTCAATGATTTAATGACATGTATGGCATGTTTTTGCCGTTGCAAAATTACCAATAATCTTTTAAAAATCGAGTCGGGCTTTAGGCATAAAGGAGAAAAATAAGTTTTGCCACGAGAATTTCGATTCAAGGCATAGATGGTGCCTATTCTGCGCTAAGTTGTTATAAATGAGGATTGGATATGAGAAATGCCTATTGCGAGCGGCGAAAAGCTACAGGCGACATGCCGGTTGCCTTTTTAAAGAATTTACCAAGGCTCGACTGGTCGCAAAAGTTATAGTCGTAGGCAATGCGCTGAACTGAATTTCCGGAAATGAGCAGTTCGCGTTTAATTTGAGCCACAAGGAATTTGGTTATTATTTCTTTTGCAGTGAAATTAGTCTTTTTCCTTGAAATTTCGTTCAGATACTTTGGCGTAATGTGCATTTTTTCGGCATAAAAGGAGACATCGTGGTGACTACAGCAGTTTTCTTTAATCAATTTCAGGAATTCCCTGAAATAGTTGTCGGCCGAAGAGTAAGTGGTGGCACTTTTATTTAAGTCCACGTTTCGTGAACGGCAACTGTAAAGTATGATGTAGATATTGCGTATGGTGCCGTGTATGAGTTCGGCATGATGAGGCGGTTTTGGAAGCTCAGAGCATATTTTTAAGTTCTCAAGGCAGTTGTTTAGCAGGGTTATTTCTTTGGGATTGTCGATTCTGAAGCATGGCTCATTGTAAAGGACGTTGAACATTTCGGTTTCAAGTCCGATGGAGGATGCCAGTACGGCCTCTTCGTTGGCGAGCATGCTCAATGTGTTGAAGTCGGGAGATGCGGAATGCAGCTTTATGATTGCGCCGGTGTGTATTAGGATGCACGAGCCGGCCGACACGGCATATTCAAGCATGTTTATTTCAATTATGGCACTGCCTATGTTACAGAATATTATGATGTCGTGTTTGGCTACAGTAATATTATCTTTCAATTCTGAAAGATTGCTGTTGTAAACCGCATATCCTGTGTCGGTCACTATATTATTAATCTCTCTTCTATCCAAGACGGTTAAGTATATTTTTGTGCATTGCGAATGCAAAAATAACGCATTTGTACTTAGATATATAATATGAATGTTATAAAAAGGCTATAAAAAGTAGAATAGTTTTTAATTTTTATATCGCCGGGTAGGCTTGTGGAAATAATATGTCGTAAATTTGTGAATTGAAAATGAAATGATATGGCTTCAAAACTTTGGGAAAAATCGGTGCAAGTCGATCATGATGTCGACAACTACACGGTGGGGCGCGACAGGGAGATGGACATGTACCTTGCACGATATGACGTTCTTGGGTCGCTGGCGCACATAACGATGCTTGAGAGCATAGGATTGCTTGGAAAGGATGAACGTTCAATATTGACTGACGAGTTGCGCAATATATATCGCGAAATTGAAGAGGATCGTTTCCTCATTGAAGATGACGTTGAGGATGTGCATTCGCAGGTTGAACTTATGCTTACGCGCAGGCTTGGAGACGTTGGGAAGAAAATCCACTCGGGACGTTCACGCAACGACCAAGTGCTTGTCGACCTGCGGCTTTTCATAAGAAGCGAGATAGAACAGCTTGTCGAAGGGATGACGACATTGTTTAAGGTGTTGCAGAAGCAGTCCGAGCGTTATCGCGATTGTATAATTCCCGGTTACACGCATTTGCAGGTAGCCATGCCATCCTCATTCGGGTTGTGGTTTGGAGCGTATGCCGAGGCTCTTGTCGATGACTTGTGTGTCATGGAGGCAGCCTATAGGGTGACTAATCGCAATCCGCTCGGCTCCGCGGCAGGATATGGTTCTTCTTTCCCTTTGGACAGGACAATGACTACGCGCCTGCTTGGATTTGCGTCGCTCGATTATAATGTGGTTTATGCCCAAATGGGGCGAGGCAAGACCGAGCGCATAGTGGCGGCTGCGATAGGCAACTTAGCCGGTACGTTGTCGAAACTCGCTTTTGACGCATGCATGTACAATTCGCAGAACTTCGGTTTCATAAAGCTTGCCGACGAGTTTACCACAGGGTCGTCGATAATGCCACACAAGAAGAATCCCGACGTGTTTGAGCTAACCCGAGCCAAATGTAACAAGTTGCAGGCTCTGCCGGGCGAGATTACCTTTATAATAAACAATCTCCCATCGGGTTATTTCAGGGATTTGCAACTTGTGAAAGAGAATTTCATCCCTGCTTTTGACGAAATGAAAAGCATTCTTGCCATGGTTACGGCTATGGTCGACAAGATAAAAGTAAATGAAAATGTGCTTGACGACTGCCGGTATGATTTGATGTTTTCGGTTGAGGAGGTGAACCGGTTGACACGAGAAGGGATGCCGTTCCGCGATGCATACAAGAAGGTAGGAATGGATATAGAAGCCGGTGTGTTTGTCCCCGATAAGAAAATATCGCACACGCACGAAGGCTCAATCGGAAATTTGTGCAATGACCAAATCGCGGAGTTGTACAAGCAGGAGCTGGTAAAATTCGATTTCGACACATATCATGAAGCATTTGCCAAGCTGCTTGGCAGGTGACAGCCATTGGAATCAGATGATTGACAAACGATAGAATAGAGTATATAATATCATGGGACGTAAAGAAATATATGTAGCAAATCCTGCTCGTTATGACGAAGGTGTGATGAATTATCGTCGTTGCGGGGAATCGGGTATCAAGTTGCCTGAAATTTCACTTGGATTCTGGTGGAATTTCGGAGGAATCAATGTTTATGAAGAATCTTTGGCCAAGGTGACGTATGCTTTCGATCATGGTATCACTTGTTTTGACCTTGCCAATAATTACGGGCCTCCGTATGGAAGCGCCGAAGAGACGTTCGGACGCATTTACGAAGATAATTTCAAGCAGCATCGACATGAAATGATAATTACGACCAAGGCCGGATATGACATGTGGGAAGGCCCTTACGGCAATGGGTCGTCAAGGAAAATGCTGATGACAAGTCTCGATGAGTCGCTAAAGCGCATGAAGCTGGATTATGTCGACATATTTTATTCTCACCGGTATGATGGATTTACTCCTATCGAGGAAACCATGCAGGCTCTTGTCGACATCGTGAAGAGCGGAAAGGCTATATATGTAGGATTGTCGAATTATCCTGCCGACAAGCTCTTAAAGGCGGCGGCTTACTTGTCCGACCAGCATGTGCATCCGTTGATATACCAAGGTCGGTATAACATGTTTGTCCGGGACATAGAAGAGAAGCATTTTGCTTTGCTTAAAGAGCTCGGAGTGGGACTGACTGCTTTTTCTCCCCTGGCGCAGGGATTGCTTACCGACAAGTACATCAACGGCATACCTGCCGATTCAAGGGCTGCTTTGGGGCATCACTTGCAGAAGGAAGCAATAACTCCGAACGTTGTTGCCAAGGTTAAGGCATTGAACGAAATGGCGGCAAGGCGCGGACAGTCGCTTGCGCAGATGGCTGTGTCGTGGATATTGTCACGGCAGATTGTCACATCGGTGATAATAGGACCTCGCACTGTGGAACAGTTGGCCGACAGCCTTGATGCAATGCGAAACGAGCATTTTTCGGCCGAAGAATTAATAGAAATAGACCGTATATTGCTGTGATGGGAAAGTTATCGCTATTTAAAGTGCCGTTTGTCTTGGCATCTTTGGCGGTTGTGCTTTTGTCGGGATGCTCCAAGATAAAGGACAACCGTGTGCCGATGATGCAAGTCAACATCGTGTTCAATACTTCATCCATGTGGGAGCTTTATGGCGTTCATGGATATGGAGATTATAAGAAATTCATAAGGCACAGCCGCATCCCGGCCAATTTCCCGTATAATGCCAATACATATACGGGATTTGGCGGTGTCTTGTTAATCTCGGGATATGATTTCACCACGCAAAATTATAATTCTCCGTTGGCTTATGACCTTGCTTGCCCTTATGAAGTGAGGGCCGATGTGCTACTTGAAGTCGATGGAGACAACTTTGAGGCATATTGCCCTCAATGCGGCTCCCGATTCAATGTTACTGAGGGCTCGGGAATCCCTGTGGCCGGGCCTGCCTATGACCATGGTTACGGAATGTTACGTTACAATGTGCGGCAAGAGTCCTCGGGCGGATATGTGATTACGAATTGACCTGTCGGTCAAGTTTAATATTATTCAGCATAGAATGTATCGGTGTGGCATATAGCTGCACCGATTTTCTTTGTGAACATTTGCTTGGCTATCTGATATTTGATGCCTCCGAATTTCTTTGCTTGCTTTGGACATACGGCAATGCAGTGGCCGCATGAGATGCACTTGGCAGTGTCGATTTCGAGTGAGTCGGCATCGATGGCTTTTGTAGGACATAGGCGCGCGCATGCTCCACAATGGTCACACAGGTGTTTGTTGCGCTTTGGCGCAAAGAAGAACGTGCTTTCAACGTTTCGGTATGGATAGTTTCCCGGAAGTTGCAGGTTTGGTGCATCGGCAATTGTGTCTAAGGACGATAGTAATTGAAGGCTTTGGGCGGCAAAGTCGGTCGCATCTTTTATGTCATAGGCAAAAGGACGTTCTGCAGCGATGTTGGGAAATATTGAATGACATGCCACAAATGCTGCTGCCGAAATTACTTTGAATCCGTTGCCCGTAACAAGGTCTTTAAGTTCGAGCAGCGCATCGTCGAATGCCCGGTTGCCGTAAGTGCAAAATATCATGGCCGGAGTGTTGTCTCCCTTGAAACTGGCGAATCGTTCGGCTGCTAAGGCCGGTATGCGACCTGCATATACCGGGGCGGCAAATATTGCAAGCGATGATGCCGGAATTTTGATATCGTTAGTAGTCGTGGCCGATGTCACGTCGTGAAAAGATGTGTTGGTTATGTTTATTGCCTCGGCAATGCTTTTGACATATTTTTTTGTCGTAAGTTTTGCACTGAAGTAGATGCAGTGCAAGTCAGAGGGTTTATTCATAAATTCGATGATTGTGTTATCTTGTCGCAAAATTACGAAAATTGGGACAATTTATTCTCTTTTTGTCTTAAAACGGCCTAAAATTGTGTCCCGGCTTGGTTTTGTTGCCTTTAAAATGCTTCGGAGAAACTGAAATACCACAAGACATCGCTGTCTACGGTGTTGTAGGCCACGTCGAGTCTGAAATTGAGCCTGTCGCGTACTGCAAAACGCAAGCCTGCTCCCACTTGCGGAAGTACGGCATTGTATTTTACCGGATTGCTTCCCATAAATCCGACGCCTGCCCAAGTAGCAAATCCGAATCGGTTGAGCAATATTCCCCACTCCGAATCGATTTCAAGCATGTGCCGGTATTCGAGTTGTGCCGTAAGTATAGATTTGTCGCGGTATTGATAATCATAGTATCCGCGAAAGTCGTTTATGCCGCCTATCGTGGCGTAACGTGTGAACGGGATGTTGTTGCCAAAAACGTTGTTGCTCGTGATGTTCCATGCAATCACTCGTTTTCGCTCGCCGAGTTGGCAGTATTGCCGGTAGTCGATGGCGAGTGTGCCGTATTTGGCATTTCCTCCTAAGATAGAGGTGTATATCATTGCCGAGAGATCGAGCAACGCTCCATGATAGGCATCATTAGGAAAGTCGCGCGAATCGTAATTGAGATTTATTCCCGCTCCTGTGCCTGTGGCCGATGCTTTTTCGTCGGTTCCGAGCATGGACATGTAGTAGGGGTCGGAAAGGAGGAATTGTGTGGGGTGGGTTACTGTTTCGTGCCAAATGTCGAGCGCAATACCTGCATATAGGTAAGGGAACAATTTGAATTGAATCTTTGGCGCGAATTGAATCATTTCGCTTTTATAGGTGTTGTAGTCTTTGTCGCGCTTGGTGGATTTGTTGGTGGTATATCCCACGCCATAGTAATATTCGAGCCAGTTGCGGTACATGATGTTGGCCGACAGTTTCAACTTGTTCCCGTTGAAATAAAATACAGGATCGGCCGTGACACGGAAGGAAAATGGCTTGCTCAGCGCAAAACCGAAATATACTGGTATGTCGCTGCGTCTGAGCGACCAGTCGGCCGAGTCGGTGTAGAATGAAACTGCACCTCCTATGCCAAGAGAAAAACCATAGCCCGGATTGCGGTTTATGCCGGGAACAAGGCGAAATGACGGCTTACGGTTATTAAGTGCGCTTTCGTCCTTAAACACAATGTCGGTCATGGTGTTTTGGATGTCGAGTAATTTGTCGAGCGCAGGATTTTCATATAGTAATATTGAATCCTGCCTGGTGTGATATGCCGTTTCGGCATCGATTGTCATGCTCGGCACCAGCAAGGCAGCCATAACAAGCAGCAGTGCGTATGTTGTTTTAGTAACAGTCATGGCGCAAAGGTAGCGAATATCATTGGAATAATTGGTCGCGATCTGTATATTAACGTAAGAGTATTTGAAAATAAGATATTTGGTGGGTGCATTAGTCAGACTGGGTTGAAGGCGTGAGCAGCTAATGTGCTTAAATCTAATTGATAAAGAGTGTTGCGGCAATTTTTTGACGTTATTATTTTGCCTTTTCGATGCGAGTTGCTATCTTTGTGAGCCGTTTGCGACATGCGGCAATGACAATGGAGTGATGCTCGAGTGGCTGAAGAGGCACGCCTGGAAAGCGTGTATGCGTCAAAAGCGCATCGGGGGTTCGAATCCCCCTCCCTCCGCGTAAACAATTGGAAGAATAAGGATACCCGGTTATGCGCTTGTATGCGCCTGAATCGGGCATCTTTTATTTGCACGGTTTCGGTGGCGCAGGCTATGCAAATGTAAAAAAATATGTTTTATAACATGTTTTGTAATTTGGCCTCATCGGGCTATTGTACTAACTTTGTATTCACAAATTCAGAAGGGGTATTAGCTCATCTGGTAGAGCGCAACACTGGCAGTGTTGAGGTAAGCGGTTCGAGTCCGCTATGCTCCACACCCTCTGCGTGCAGTAAATGCGGGAGTTTATGATATAAAGAAGAGGACTTGCAATGCAAATCCTTTTTTTCTTGTATGGACATTCCGTAATGAAGCGGTGCCGATTGACAGTGATTAACAGTCAGCCGGCACCGTTTTTTGTCGTATAGTCATTTTCAAGCCTGAAAGGGGACCGCTTGTGCTAAAATGGAATTTGAGGGAGTGGCTTTGTGAGGTCTATTACCATGCCTTCGTTGGCAGCGATTGTCGACGGGAATATTTTTCTTGCTTCCTCGACGAGTGGGGAAGAGTCGAGATACCGCTTGGAGAAGTGCCCGAGTATCAAGTGCTTGGCTTCAGCTTTAAGCGCGATGTCGGCGGCATCGGTACTCGTGCTGTGACCGCGCAATTTTGCTTTTTTCTCGAATGAGGCATCGTAGGTCGCTTCATGGTACACCCAGTCGGTTCCGTGTATGGCCGAGGCCACCCGTTCCGATTTTTTAGTGTCGGAGCAATAAGCATAACTGACGCAAGGGTCGGCCGAAGTTGTCAGCAGCTGGTTGTCGATAACGGAGCCATCGGGCAGCGTATAATCGGCACCGTTTCTTATTTCGTTCAGCTTGTAATGCGGAATGTTGTAAAATTTGGCCATTTCGCCGTTGATATGGCGCATTTTAGGTTTCTCGGCAAAGATGAAGCCCACAGTGGCGATACGGTGGTATAGGGGGAATGCGGTGACCGTTATTGCATCGTCTTCATATATAGGTTGTTTCTTCTTTGGGTCGATAATGTTGAAATTCACTTCAAACGGCAGTTCTCGGCAAAAATAATCCAAGATTTGGCGGAATATTCCTGCACCTTCTTCAAATGTGTGCACGGTCAATGTCCCGGTCTTCCCGAGCAGTGCCATTGTGGAGATGAGCCCGGGCAGTCCGAAACAATGGTCGCCATGCAGGTGGCTAAGGAAAATATTTCCCAGTCGTGAGAATTTAAGCGACATTTTGCGCATCTGTAGTTGCGCACCCTCTCCGCAATCTATCATGAACAGATTGTCGCGGATGTCAAGTACTTGACATGAGGGAAAGTGTCGTAATGATGCGGTTGCTGAGCCGCAGCCGAGTATGTTAAGCGAGAATTTAGCCATATTTTGAATGTCAATTGATGCCTGCCGATAAGAGGCGTGGTACTGCAAATTTACAAATATTAATTCATAAAAACGCCTTTAATTGCATTGGGCAAATAATAAGCAAACGGGACCTGACGCGTTGTCCGGTCCCGTTGCATTGTATTAATATGAATGAAAATTGTTACTTAGCCTTGTCGAAGTAGTCGAGAGTCCAGCTGTCAATCCATTGGATTGTAGGAGTGCCGTCTTCCTTGAATTGAATAGGTAACCAGATGTAGCGTGCATCGCTCGGGTGTTTCGGCCTCCAGATATCAGCCATGAAAATGTAGGCATTTTCCTTGCCCGGCAATGTCAATACATATGTGCTTTGTCCTCCGAATGTCAATTCTGCGTTAGGACCTACGCAAGGGTTCGGGTGTTGTGTCCAAGGACCCCAGATAGAAGGAGCCGAGAACATGCGAGCCTCATTAGGATCCCATCCGGTGCATCCAGAGCAAATCATCCAGTAGATACCATCTTTCTTGAAAATAGCCGGAGCTTCGTTGTGTCCTCCAGGGAATATGCGTATGTATTTGCCTGTGTGGCTCAGGTAATCGTCGCTCAATTCGGCGATTTGCAGAGTCAAGTTGTCTTCAGAAGAATAGATGTGATAGGCTTTGCCGTCCTCATCGACAAACAATTGCATGTCGCGAGACATTTGTCCGCCTTCCAAGTCGCGTTTCAAGAACAATCCCTTGTTGATTGCATCACGCCAAGTCGGAGTCCACCATTCTTTGTATTTTTCGAGGTCGAGGGTGTCGAAAACCGCTTTTTGTTCTTCGGTCATGTCAAAAGGCAGCTTGCCGGCGTTGATGCGACCCGAGCCGATGTATTTGAACGGGCCTGTCGGGGTGTCGCTCTCGGCCACTGCTGCACGCGCTGCTGCGTAGCCTTTACCTTTCAATTCGAGGTGGAACCACATGACAAATTTCTTTGTTTTCTCGTTGTATATCACTTTAGGACGCTCCATGATGCAGCCTTGGATGATGTCGCTTGTCGTATCGTTCATTTCCACAGGAAGGGCAACTCCTTCATTCTTCCAAGATGCCAGGTCGGTTGAAGAGTAGCACATTATGCCTACCATGGCATTGCTTGTGGAATCGGACTTGTTTTCGCCATACCAATAATAAGTGCCGTCATGGTAAATTACTCCACCGCCGTGGGCGTTTACATGCACGCCCTTGTCGTCGGGCCATATTTCACCCGAAACGATTGGCTTTAATTCTGCTTTTGGCGAGCAGGCCATCATGATTGTGGCCAGGCATCCGGCCAGCAGGATAGAAACTTTTTTCATAAATTCAGTTTTGTTGATTATTTGTAAAAAATGATTTTGTCATTGTATTAAGGACGATATTCTTTTCCCACTATCAATTTGTCGCCCGACAGGTCCACTTCAAACAGGTGAGGAATGCGTATGTAGTTGCCATTTACGTCCTTGTGGCTGTGTACCGACATGAGCCACTTGCCGTCGAATGTCTTGAAAAGCATTCCATGTCCGAAGTCGGGTGGTGTTATGGGTTCTTTTTCATGAATCCACGGCCCGTCGAGAGTGCCGCTTTGCGAGTAGGCTACACCTTGTGTATACACATGGTCGATCCAGCTTGTCCAAATCATGCCGAGGCGGCCGGTGCCTGTACGGAATAGGTATGGGCCGTCGGTCACCTTGTTTGGCATGACCTTGCCATCGCGCACTTCCCGGCTCCAAGGCGAGTCGCTTGAACGGAATAAGACCTTGCCTTCGCCCACCGAGCCGCTCAAGTCGGGCTTAAGCTCGATTTTTTCCATCGTTCCATCCCATTCATATAGCCATTCTCCGCAGTACACCATGTAGGGTTTCCCGTCGGTGTCAATCCAGAATGTGCCGTCGAGTGTCGGACGGTAGTCTGGCAAGTATGTCTTATCTTTCATCGGGACGTAAGGACCGTCGGGCTTGTCGCTCACCAAGATGTGGCTTGCCCTGCGTTCAATCGGAATGTTTTTAATAGTGTCGATTATGACAGCTTGATTGGTAAATGTGGCAAAATAGTAGTATTTGCCGTTGTAATGGTGCAATTCGGCAGCCCAAATCATCGGATTTGGCCCCATCCATGAGGTTGAGTCGATTTGTGCCACTTTATACGGGCCTTCCCACATTTTTAGGTCTTTGCTTTTCCATAGCATACCGCCTGTCCCGGTCATGTAATAGGTGGATGTTGCCGAGTCGGGCAAAATGCATGGGTCGCTTAACAATATGGAATCGAGCGGACATAGCTCGACTTTGGCAGTATCGGCCGGTTGTGCCGACTCCGACTTGTTGTTGCATGCAACAAGCAGGCATGTCAGTACAAATAACGAGACTGTTAAATTGAAGACGTGTTTCATTTTTCTGTATAGTTGTTTTTAGGTTTGTTTACGATCATTAATGAAATAGACTTTTAAAAATAGCTGTCGACTAATGCAATCAAAGTTTAAGGCTTGTTTGGCTTGCATCAAATTGTTTCCAAAAATATAAATTAACATTGAATAAGATGGGTGAAAATAATGAAATGTTTCTTTTTTCACCATAATTGAATAATAAATAGAGAATGGAATATTTTTTGTGCATAGGAATGCGTGTTTTTACAACTTTGCATGTGGCGTATTCAGTATAAAAAGTTTTTTTGTCGAAAAAAATGAATCATTGATGCCGGTGCCGTCGAGGTGGCGCTACGGAGGTATTGCTCGTCGGGTTTAGCGGTTGTAATAAAAAACTGCATTTTATGGTGCATTTTCGTGCCGTTGGGTGTAAATTTGCAATACAGATAAAAAATTATGGCAATGGACAGGAAACGTATCATAATAGCTATCGACGGATATTCATCTACCGGGAAAAGCACGATGGCAAAAACTTTGGCAAAACGCATAGGCTATGCTTACATAGACACGGGCGCTATGTATCGTGCGGTGGCGTTGTATTGCCTTGATAACGGAATGGTGGAAACCGGCGGTGAGATTGATGAAAAGGCATTGGCCGATTCTCTTGATAAAATCAACATAGAATTCAAAGTCAACGGCGAGACCGGGCGTTCGGAAACATATCTCAATGGCAAGAATGTCGAGAAAGAAATAAGAGACATGCGAGTGTCGGGCGTGGTGAGCAATGTTGCCAAGATAGCATTCGTGCGCAGGGCTCTTGTGGCTCAGCAGCAAGCCATGGGGAAAGAAAAAGGTATTGTTATGGATGGACGCGACATAGGCACGGTGGTTTTCCCCGATGCCGAGATGAAGGTGTTTGTCGATGCGTCAGCTCAGGTGAGGGCTCGTCGTCGCTACGAGGAATTGCGTGCCAAGGGCGACATGGACGTTAGATATGAAGACGTGTTGCACAATGTGACCGAGCGCGACCGCATTGATTCCACTCGAGAGGAAAGTCCGTTGCGCAAGGCCGATGATGCCGCAGTGCTCGATAACTCCACAATGACAATCGAGGAGCAGAACGAGTGGCTGTATAATTTGTATTGCAAAATATCGGGCGAAGATTAAAACGGCAATAAACATGGCTACTATCGAGATAGACAAGGATTCGGGATTCTGTTTTGGCGTTGTGACCGCGATAAGAAAAGCCGAGGAAGAACTGGGTAAGTCGGGGCATTTATATTGCCTTGGCGACATAGTGCATAATTCAAATGAAGTGGAGCGGCTTGAAGCCAAGGGCCTTGAAACGATAAACCACGAGGAGCTTGGCCGATTGCACGATGTGACTGTGTTGTTGAGGGCTCATGGTGAGCCTCCTGAGACTTACCGCATGGCTGCCGGCAACGGAATAACCATAATAGATGCTACATGCCCTGTGGTATTGCAATTGCAACGGCGCATCAAGGCGAAATATGACAGCGTGGGGCCTGACGGGCGGCATCCGCAAATCGTGATATACGGCAAAAAAGGGCATGCCGAGGTGAACGGGCTTGTGGGGCAGACCGACGGGAACGCCATAGTGGTGGAGAATGTGGACGAACTTGATAAAATAGACTTTACTCGTGATATTTATCTTTATTCGCAGACTACCAAGTCGTTGCAAGGCTTCGCCACAATGATTGAGGCCATATCGGCACGGAAGCAAGCCGGGTTTGAAAGCTTCGACACGATATGCCGTCAGGTTGCCAATCGAATACCAAAAATACGGGAGTTCTCAAAGGCTCACGATTTGATATTGTTTGTGAGTGGGAGCAAGAGCAGTAATGGAAAGATACTGTTTGAAGAGTGCCGGAATTCCAATCCCATGTCTTTCCGCATATCGTCTCCGTCCGAAATCGACCCTGCATGGCTTGTGGGTAAGGAGAGCATAGGTATATGCGGTGCCACATCAACGCCAATGTGGTTGATGAACGATGTGCGCGAAGCTGTCGAGAAACTTGTGGAATGACTGTGCATGTCGGAGTCTTGTGACGCGGAGGCAAGGATATAATGGTAGTTCGTTTTTGGAACAATAGTATAAATGAGTGCTGCAATGCCAAAGACGAGATTGCACAGGTTTGGCTATATTTAGTTATTTGGACTTAATGCCAACTTATTCAATGTGTTAGGTTGCCAGTGGCGCCGGGGTTTGAAATCTTTTGTAGCGTGGGCGACATTTGGTGCTGATGGCTTTATGTAAGAGAAATCCAAGTATATAGGACAAGCATGTAGCATCAGGTTGTAAAGATGTGGCAAATGAATGGGAAAAAGACTTCGGATAAGGAAATATAGTTGTTTTTTGACCTTTCTTAACCACTGATCGGAGTTTTGGACTAATATTTGTAGAAAAAAATACAATTCAAGAATTGCAGAATTACTAATTTTGCAAAGAATTTGTGTTCATGGATACACCTGAGGGTATAGTGGGAATATATTTTCAGATAGCAAGCGAAGTCATTAAATATGCATTAATTATATAACAATAAATTAATAATCAATTATTATGACAAAGAAAAGAATGATCTTGTCGCTCACCAAGCCGTGTGCTTTTTTCGTGGCGATTGCAGGTTTATTGTCTTCGTGTGGGAGCGGTCAACAGCAACAAGGCGCGATGCCTGTGCAAGTTGAGACCTACACAGTGAAATTGGATAGCATGACGTTGTATGAAAGTTATCCTGCTACAATCAAGGGAAAGACTGACATTGAGATTCGTCCTCAAATCTCGGGATTTATAACGAAAGTTCATGTGGATGAAGGACAGGTTGTGAAGAAGGGACAGTTGTTGTTTACAATCGACCAAGTACAATATGAAGCAGCAGTGCGCTCAGCAGAGGCTTCCGTCGCTTCGGCCGAAGCTGCAGTGGCAACAGCCAAAATGACCACTGATAGCAAAAAAATACTCCACGACAAGCAAATCATAAGTGATTATGAATATCAAACTTCAGTTTTGTCGCTTCGTGAGGCTGAAGCTGCATTGAATCAAGCTCGCGCAAACCTTGTAAACGCTCAGCGTAATCTTGATTATACTGAAGTAGTGGCTCCGTCGGACGGAGTGGTAGGTACGATCCCTAACCGAGAAGGCTCGTTGGCAAGCCCGTCGTCGGTAGAACCGTTGACTACAGTTTCCGACATTTCGGAGGTATATGCCTATTTCTCTTTCAATGAAAAGGATGTGATAAAGATGACCCAATCAGGCGCGCGTACTCTCAACGAGGCAATCAAAGAAATGCCTGAAGTGTATTTGCAGCTTTCAGATGGCTCGCGTTACGCTATTCCAGGCAAGGTTTATACCGTATCGGGCGTGTTGGACGGTTCTACGGGAACAGCTTCTGTGCGTGCATTGTTCAAGAACACAAACAAGATGCTCCGCAGCGGTCTGACTGGCGAAATTCTCGTGCCGCAACCTTCCAAAGATTTGCTAATCATCCCACAAAAGGCAACATACGAAATCCAAGATAGGATATATGTATATCTTGTCAATGACTCAAGCAAGGCCATTTCGACAAACATCACAGTATCTCCGGTTAACGACGGTCAAACTTACATCGTCACATCGGGACTTAAAGTGGGTGATGAAATAGTTACCGAAGGAGTAGGTACTTCCGTAAGGGCCGGCACATTGGTGCAGCCTAAAAACAATGCCGCGCCGCAAGCAGCTCCTCAAGCCTCTCAAAATTAATATTTTCATCGATAGGGAAGTTTTAATAATATAACAATTAAGAAATGAATTTAAGTACATTTATAAAACGACCTGTTTTGTCCACCGTAATATCGGTATTTATCGTTATCCTCGGTGGAATAGGGCTTGCTGCGCTACCTATAGAGCAGTACCCTAACATCGCACCTCCTACCATTCAGGTCTCCACATCTTATACAGGTGCCAATGCCCAAACGGTATTGAATTCGGTGATTGCACCTTTGGAAGACCAAATCAATGGTGCGCTCAACATGACATACATGACATCGTCGGCTACTAATACAGGTAGTGCCACTATTACAGTGTACTTCAAGGAAGGTTACGATCCGGACATGGCAGCAGTGGATGTGCAGAACCGCGTGGCTCAAGCCCAGTCGCAGTTGCCTGCCGAAGTTACACAAGTGGGCGTCATAACACGCAAGCGACAAAGTTCAATGCTTGTTGGCGTTACGTTGTCATCTCCTGACGAACGTTATAATGTGGAGTTTATCGAAAACTACATGTCAATTAACGTTCTTCCTGAAATCAAGCGTGTTGCCGGTGTAGGTGAGGCATTTGCAATGTCGTCAGACTATTCCATGCGTATCTGGCTTAAGCCTGACGTGATGGCGCAATACAATCTTGAGCCGAGCGATGTTACAGCTGCTCTTGCCGAGCAAAATATCGAGGCTGCTCCGGGCCAGTTTGGTGAACAAGGAAACCAGAGCTTCCAGTATGTGATGAGATATAAAGGACGTCTTGTCACAGCTGAGGAATTTGGAGATATAATAATTCGTGCCGATAATAATGGTAATATCCTTTATTTAAAAGATGTGGCCGACCTTGAGCTTGGTCGTCTTGATTATGGATTTGCCAACCTTGTTAACGGCCATACTGGTGTGACATGTATCGTGTTCCAGTCGGCAGGTTCTAATGCGTCGGAAGTTATCAAGGATGTACTTGCAGTGGTGGACGATGCCGAGCAATCGCTTCCTGAAGGATTGCAATTTGATGTTCCTATGAATACTAACGAGTTCCTTGATGCGTCAATCAATGAGGTTATCAAGACTCTTATTGAGGCATTTATCCTTGTGGCCATAGTGGTTTACATCTTCTTGCAGGACTTCCGCTCCACGCTTGTGCCTATCATTGCCATTCCTGTGGCACTTATCGGTTCGTTCTTTGTGATATATGTCATCGGGTTCTCGCTTAACCTTCTTACCCTCTCGGCTCTTGTGCTTGCAATCGCTATTGTGGTGGACGACGCGATAGTGGTCGTCGAGGCGGTCCATGCCAAGCTTGATGAGGGATATCAATCGCCGCGCCAGGCATCAATCGATGCAATGGGTGAAATAGGCAGTGCCATTGTTTCAATTACATTGGTCATGATGCTTGTGTTCATCCCAGTGTCATTCATGCCGGGTACGTCGGGTGTGTTCTATCGTCAATTCGGTTTGACCATGGCGGCCGCCATCGGTATATCGGCTATTAACGCGTTGACATTGTCTCCGGCGCTTTGCGCATTGTTCTTGAAACCTCACCGCAAAGAAGAGGAAGGCAAGAAAATGTCATTTGTCGACCGTTTCCATGCAGGCTTTAACGCTGGTTATAACGTTGTACTCAACAAGTATGCAAAGTCGGTGAAGTTCTTTATTAAGAACAAATGGGTTTCAGGCGGTATTGTCGCAGCATCAATTGTCGTGCTCGTATGGCTTATGTCTGTTACTCCGAACAGTCTTGTGCCCGATGAAGATACCGGTACAATCATGGGTGTAGTGTCAATGCCTCCTGCAACCTCGCAAGAGCGTACACAAGAAGTGCTCGACAGTCTTGATGCGATTATCGGTCAAATGCCGGGCGTGCAGATGCGTACTGTGATTCAGGGCTATAACTTCATCGCCGGTCAAGGTAGTAGTTACGGTTCGGTCATCATCAAGATGAAAAACTGGGAAGAACGTAGTGACGAAGAAAGTGTAACAAATACAATAAACAAGCTGTATGCCGCTACAGCCATGAAGATAAAGGATGGAACAATCATGTTCTTTGCTCCTCCTATGATTTCGGGTTATTCGGTATCAAGCGGTTTTGAATTCCAATTGCAGGATAAGACCGGTGGAGACTTGAACAAGTTCTTCAGCATTCAGCAGCAATTCCTCGCAGCGTTGAACCAACGTCCTGAGATACAGATGGCTTATTCGGCGTTCAACCCGACTTATCCCCAATATCTCGTTGACGTAGATGTTGCAAAGGCCAAGCGTGCAGGCATTTCTCCGTCAAATGTGTTGTCGGTGCTTCAAGGCTACTATGGTAGTATGTACATTAGCAACTTTAACCGTTTCGGTAAGTTGTACCGCGTGATGATGCAGGCGGCACCCGAAGCCCGAGTTTCTCCAGAAACTCTAAAAAGTGTCAAGGTGCGTACGTCTTCGGGCATGGTGCCTATCAGTGACTTCATCACATTGTCGCGCGTGTATGGTCCGGACGTAATCAACCGTTTTAACATGTACACGTCAATGGCCGTGAACGGTACGCCTAACGCCGGGTATTCTTCGGGTCAGGCAATCGAAGCAATCCGTGAAGTTGCTGCTCAAGTGTTGCCGCAAGGTTACGACTATGAGTTCTCAGGTTTGACACGTGAGGAGGCTGGAACATCGAGTTCGGCTACCGCTCTTATCTTCGTTTTGTGTCTTGTATTCGTGTACTTGATTTTGAGTGCGCAATACGAAAGTTACATATTGCCGTTGTCGGTAATCTTGTCAATCCCGTTCGGTCTGTTCGGTACATTCGTGTTTGCAAGGATGTTCGGCATAGACAATAACATTTACTTGAAGATCGCGCTCATCATGCTTATCGGACTTCTTGCCAAGAACGCCATCTTGATTGTTCAATACGCGCTCGAACGTCGTCAGACGGGTATGTCAATCGTCGGTTCGGCCGTGTCAGGAGCTTCGGCTCGTCTGCGTCCTATCTTGATGACCTCGTTGGCGTTGATTATCGGTCTGTTGCCTTTGATGTTCGCATCGGGTGTAGGTGCCAATGGTAACCGCGCACTTGGTACGGGAGCAGTAGGCGGTATGTTGATAGGTATGATATTCCAGTTGCTCATCGTTCCTTGCTTGTTCGTGATTTGTCAGACGGTACAAGAGAAATTCTCGCCGATTAAGTGGAAAGATACCGACAATTCGGGCATGAAGAATGAAATCGAACAGTTTTCAATTTAAACCAAGCTAAGTGTTAAAATTATGAATATAAAGAATATACGGTTACTTCTTATCACTGTGGTTTCGGCCACAGTGATGGGCAGTTGCCACATCTATAAAAAATATGATTTGCCCGATGAAGGTGTAATCTCCAAGTACAAGGAGGCATTGGAACAGCCGGTCGACTCTTCGGCGTTGGGCAATTTGCAATGGGATGAGATTTTCACCGACCCTCAATTGCAAGTACTCATCAATGAGGCTCTTGAAAATAACGTAGACTTGCAAAATGCCAAGTTGAATGTCGACATAGCCCATGCTCAATTGCTTGGCGCAAGGCTGAGCTACTTGCCGTCGTTGACGTTCGCACCCAACGGCTCCGGCTCAAAGGTCGGCAGCGCGTCGCTCGACTGGGGCTATCAATTGCCATTGTCGCTTAGCTGGGAAATAGACATCTTCGGTCGCATCCTTAACTCAAAGCGTCAGGCACAAGTGGCTCTTTATCAGAGTGAAGCATATCAACAAGCAGTTCGCTCGCAAATCATCGGCTCGGTAGCCAATTGCTATTACCAACTTGTTTCATTGGAAAAGCAACTTGCTTTGTATAATGAAACTGCAGAGTTGTGGAAACAGACCGTGCAAGTGATGCGTGACATGAAGGAGGCAGGACGTTACAATGAAGTTGCAATCGTGCAAAGCGAAGCAAACTATTACAGTGTCCTCGCTGCGATTCCGCAAGTAGAAATGAGCATCAACGAGTTGAACAACACCATGTCGTTGCTTCTTAACGTTGAGCCTCAAGTGTGGGACGTAAACGTTGAATCTATCGTCGTGTTGCCTTCCGAACTTGAATTTGGAGTACCTATGAGCTATCTTGCTGCTCGTCCCGACGTGCGTGCAGCCGAATATTCGTTTGCCTCGGCTTATTATGCAACCAACATAGCACGTTCGGCATTTTATCCGAACATCACGCTTTCGGCCAATGGCGGTTACGGCACATTACTCGGCAGCGCGATTGTCGATCCTGCACAATGGTTCATAAATCTTGCCGGACAGCTCACCCAGCCATTGTTCAACAAAGGCCAAAACATTGCTAACTTGAAGGCTGCCAAAGCTCAACAACAACAAGCATTGAACACATTTGAAAACACTGTGCTTAGTGCGTCGGCAGAAGTGAGCAACGCCCTTGTAACGATGGAAAAGTCGGAAGAGATGAGACAGAATCTTGTCTTGGAAGTGGAAAAATTGCAGAAGGCTGTGGATTACAACCGAGACTTGCTGGCTTTAAGCACTACCACTTATCTTGAAGTATTGACGGCTCAACAATCGTTGCTTAACAGCCAAATTTCGCTGCTCAACACCGACTTGGCCATCAATCAGGCAGCCATCAACCTATATCAGGCTTTAGGCGGGGGACGTTAATAACAATTAATTCATTTTCTAAACACATAAACCATGATTAGTCCTTTAGCACACGTCGATCCCGAAGCTAAGATAGGGAAAAACGTAACTATCCACCCGTTCTCGTTTATAAGCAAGAACGTTGAAATCGGTGATGATTGTATCATATATCCGTTTGTGAGCATTCTTAACGGTACTCGCATAGGAAACAGATGCAAAATTTATAATGGAGCAATAATCGGAGCCGAGCCTCAAGATTTGCGCTGGAAAGGCGAGAAGTCTTATGTGATAATCGGTGATGATTGTCGAGTTCGCGAGCATACCATCATAAATCGTGGTATTTATGACGGCAGTGCGACTCGCATAGGCAACAATGTATTTATCATGGCCGAATCGCATATCATGCACGATGCTCAAATCAGCGATAATGTGATATTGGGCAATGGAAGCAATGTTTCTTATGACAGCAAAGTTGGCCCTTGCGTGATACTCGGCTCGTCGGTAATGTTACATCCCGGCAGTGAAATCGGTGAGTGGGCAATGGTCAAGAGCGGTTGTCGTGTAAACGGTAACGTGCCTCCATTTGTCATAATGGCTCACAATCCAATCACTTATTATGGCGTGAATGCTTATATCATGCGCCACAAGGGTTTCTCGGAAGAGGTTATTGATGATGTGGCAAAGGCTTATCGCCATGTTTATCAATGTAATACATCGGTGTTCAATGCGATACGCCGTATTGAATCGGATGTAAAGCCATCAACCGAGCGCGATAAAATTACTAATTTTATCAAGGAGCATAATTTAAGGATTGTGGCTGTACCAAGCCATGAAGATGTATTAGACTGATTTTTATTGTTACGTATAAATGCAGAAAGATGTTACCGGCGTGAGTCGGTGACATCTTTTTTTGTATGATATGGGATTGGATTTTAGATGATGTGTCCTATCGGACGGCAGAGATGCCGAATAATTCTGCGGCATTTGCATCGGTCTGCAACGACACTTCCTCGATGCTCGTTCCGAGAGATTTTGCAATGCACGCGGCAATATGTGGTATGTAGGAACTTTCGTTTCGCTTCCCTCTGAATGGCACCGGGGCGAGATAAGGAGAATCGGTTTCAAGCAATATGCGGTTGAGGCCTATTTCGGGCAATATTGCCGGTATTTGCGATTTCTTGAATGTTACAATGCCGTTGATTCCAAAAAAGAAGTCGCCGTAGCGACGTATGCGCTTAATGTCGTCGATGCTTCCTCCAAAGCTGTGGAAAACGCCCGGCGGAAGGTGTTCAAATCTTGAAAATACTTGTAAAACGTCATCGAGGCCGTTGCGACAATGGATAATTATGGGCAATCCCATATCCACGGCCCATCCAATTTGAGTGGCAAAGGCTTCATGCTGTTCTTTCCTGAATGTCGAGTCCCAATACAGGTCGATTCCTATCTCTCCAATGGCTACGAAACGACGTTGTCCGAGCAATGATTCTATTTGCGACAGCGTGGATGTGAAATCTTCTTTTATTTCAGTAGGATGCAATCCCATTGCCATTGATGTGTATTGCGGATGTGCGTCATGCAGCCTGTACATTGGCTCGATGGTGGAAAAGTCTACATTAGGCAGCACGAGGTGTTGCACTCCTGCTTCTTTGGCACGGGCGACAGTTGCTTCACGGTCGTTGTCAAATTCTTCAAGATATATGTGAGTGTGCGTGTCAATCATTTGTTCCTGTGTAGCAACATGTTGGCAAATTCACGGAAATTCTGTTTTGCTTCATCGCACATTTTCACGTTCTCGATGGAAGCAAGTGCCATATCGGTATATTTTTGAATGGCAGCCTCGGCGAGCTTGTCTATGCCGAGCTTGTCGTATATAGACTTGACGGCAGCAATTTTGCTTTCCTTGTCAGGATTTTCGGCAATTAGCCATTGATTCAGCTCTTTAGCGTCGTCGCCTGTAGCTTTGGCCAAGGCATTGATGAGCATGAAAGTCTTTTTGTTGTTCATGATGTCGCCGCCTATTTCCTTCCCGAAAGTTTTTGGGTCGCCATACACGTCAAGCCAGTCGTCCTGCAATTGGAATGCCAGTCCGAGATATTCCCCGAAGTTGTAAAGTGAGCCAGCATCCTCGTCGCTTGCATCGCCAATCAACGCGCCTATCTTGCAAGCGCCGCCAATCAGTACCGAAGTCTTCAGCCTTATCATTTCGATGTACTCATCTTCGGTTACATCATTGCGCGATTCAAAATCCATGTCATATTGTTGGCCTTCATACACGCCCATGGCCGTGGCGTTGAAAGCCTCGGTTACGGCTTTGAGATGTTTGTGGTCGGTGCGCGATATATATTGCGAAGCCATCGTCAGCATTGCATCGCCCGATAGGATGGCCACATTGTCGTTCCATTTCACATGTACCGTAGGCTTGCCGCGCCTCATGTCGGCATTGTCCATAACGTCATCGTGCAGTAGCGTGAAATTGTGGTACAGTTCAACGCCCACAGCTGCATCCACAGCTGCTGTGCAGCTTCCAGAAAATGCGTCGCAAGCCATAAGCACGAGGGCAGGACGCAGACGCTTCCCTCCGAGCGACATGGTGTATGCGATTGGTTCATACAACCGGTCGGGCCGGAGCGGGTACTTTATGTCTTTAATGGCTTGCGTAGCTATGCCAATGTAATCTTCAAATTTAAGCATGTGTATTCAAGTTTTGAGTTGGTTGTTATGTTGTTATTTTGATAAGTAATATTGCATGAACTCTGAGAAGTCTTTCTCATTATATATGTGCTTTAATGCTTCTATGGCTTCGCCGGCTTTTACCGGGTTATACAAAGCCTCGTTCCTGATTGCTATGCTCAGTTTCAGCTTGCTCGTGGCGCAAGAATAAACGCGCATTTGCTCTTCTATAGGCAGAGAATCGACATAGTTTTGGAATGACAAGTCAAATTGCTGCAGCTCTGTCGATTTCCCACAAGCGATGTAAGTATCGCGTATGATGTTGATGCGGGCGGCCAAAGCTCGCGTGTCCGATACGCTGTCAATGAGTTGTGCGCAGCATTCTTTTGAGATTTTTTTGCCTAATGCCGTGGCTTTGTAAAGGACGGTCTGCATTATGAGGTTTGCGCTGTCGCCACCTGTCAGGCTCGACTGTTTCAGTAATATCTCTCTTGCTATTACGGCATCGGCAGGAGATTCTTCCAAGCTGTCGAGCCATGTTTCGATATCGCATATCGTTTTGCACAAGCCCACAGTGTCGTGCATGTTGTCGACAAGGCACGCTGCGAGAGCATAGGCGCGGTCTGGATTGGTTTTATTGCAACTTGAAGCAAAAGCCATTGTCGCCATTGCAATTGACAAAGCCATGAGTGTTAATTTTTTCATGACGTTGATATTAATTGTGATTGTCGTTAGTTAAAAATCTCTTTGGCAAGGCTTTTGTTGCGAACCTTTACATATTGTTTGAAAACTGTGTCAAAAGTGTCGGCGGCGGCAGTGTCTCCTATCAGGAGATACTCGCTCCGTATTGAACTTGCGTTCATCAGCCGGTCTTGTAGTTGCATGATGTTGGTACTGTCGCAGTCGAGCAACGCTTGTGCGGCGTTAACGGCCTTGTCGCGGGCTTCTTCGCTCAGCAAACTGCCATTGCCGCCCGATTGTGAGCAACCTGCTGCCGATAATGCCAATAAACATGAAAATATCAGTGTTGCATGTTTCATCTTTCTCAGTTAATATTGTGCCAGTCGGCAAAATGTCGGCCGGTTCTTTTATTCTTTGCAAATATAGTGAAAGTCGAGGGTAATAGGAAAATTGAATTTGCTCAAATTTCACATTGTCGAGGCGAGTCCTATATGCTATTTTGGGTAGAATAACCGGGAAAATGGATTATTGTGTTAAGATTTTTTGCAAGATGACAATATTGGCTTATATTTGCGGACTGTAAACCTATGACACAAATAACATAAACCGTTTTGACACAATGAACAAATTAGGATTTTTATTTACGTTTGTCTGCATGTTGGCTTTCAGCATGTCGACAAAGGCCCAAGTGGTTTATTCTGAACCTCCGGTTGTTCAGCAAAGTTCTACCGGAATAATTGTTTATTTTAATGCCGCAGAGGGAAACGCCGGATTGAAAGGTGTGACAAGCGGAGTATATGCCCATACAGGCGTAATCACTTCAGAGAGTGAAAGCGCAAGTGACTGGAAACATGCTCCCGAGTGGCTTGATAATTCTACAAAATATGCCTTGACCTACGTCGATACCGACTTGTGGAAACTTGAAATAGGAGACTTGAAGTCCTATTACGAACTTAACGAGGGCGAAACCGTTACGAGCATTGCATTTGTGTTCCGCGATGCCACTGGAAACAAACAAGGAAAGACTGCTGCCGGCGGTGACATTTTCTTGGATGTGTATCCCGATGGGCTTGCGCTTAATTTGACAAGTTCGGCAACAAGCAGTGTCTTGACCGATGACAATTGCGAAGTGGCATTTACTGTACATACTACTCAAGCGAGCGACATATCATTGCATCTTAACGATGCCGATGCTGCGCCGTTTGCTTCGGCCGATAATGCAGTGACGTTGACTGAAAGTTACACTTTCCCCGTTGGCGATTTTGACGTGATTGCCAAGGCAGTGAGCGGCAGCTCCACCATGCTTGACACATTGCAATTCTGCCATCGTGGCGAGTCAGTCCAAGTGAATTATAACGGTACCTTGAAACCCGGTGCCAACAAGAATGCCGATGGCAGCGTGACATTCAGCCTCACTGCCCCTGGCAAGGAAAACGTGATTCTTGTGGGTGAATGGGACGATTATCGCATAAAGAACGAGAACCTCATGAACTATCAAGGCAATCGCGACTTCTGGATTACTGTTCCTGCAGGTAAAATCGACATGGACAAGGAGTATGGCTACTATTTCATTGTAGATGACAACATAAACGTGGCCGATCCGTATTCAAAGTTGATTCTCGACCCTTGGAATGACAAGTACATCAATCAAGATTACACACGTTATCCCGATTTGAAGCCGTTCCCGTCGGACAAGGTGGGCGAATTTATAATTTCGGTGTTCCACGGCAATGGGGATGGTTATGAGTGGGAAGTTACAGACTTTGAAGCTCCGGCCAAGGAGAATCTCATAATATATGAGCTTCTTCTTCGTGACTTTACCGAGGAACAATGCATCGAAACTGCGATGGAGAAACTAGACTACCTTGAAACATTGGGTATAAACGCCATAGAGTTGATGCCGGTTCAAGAATTTGACGGTAATAATTCGTGGGGATATAATCCGAACTTCTATTTTGCTCCCGACAAGTATTATGGTTCGAGCACGATGTACAAGAAATTCATCGACGAGTGTCATAAGCGTGGCATCGCTGTTATTCTCGACGTGGTGTTCAACCACACATGGGGAATGCATCCTTGGTGCATCATGTATTGGGATGGCGTCAATGGTCGTCCGTCGGCCGACAGCCCGTTCTACAATGCTGTCGCTCCGCACAATTTCAGCGTAGGCAATGAATGGAAGATGGAAAATGCCACTGTACAGCAATATTTGTGCGATGTATTGAAATACTGGCTTGAAGAGTATAATGTCGACGGATACCGTTTTGACCTTTCAAAAGGACTCGGTGACACCGATAGCTATGCCAATGATTACGATGGCAATGCCTATAACACTTCACGCACTGAAAACATCGGCCGTTTCATCGATGCAATATATAGCGTAAATCCCGATGCATATGCCATCCTTGAATATTTTGTAGACATCAACGAGGAAAATTACATGGCCAATAATTACGGCGCAATGTCATGGAAGAACATGAACAATGCTTATTGCCAGGCTGCGATGGGGTATCCTCAGGACAGCGACTTCGGTGGCATGTACACAGGAAATGAGAGCCGTCCGTTTGGCAGCACTGTCGGCTACATGGAAAGCCACGACGAAGAAAGAATGGGCTACAAGCAGACAGCCTATGGCAGCTCGACTCAGATAAAGCGCGTGATGGCCGTTCGCATGAGACGTTTGGGTTCAAATGCAGCATTCTCGATGCTTGTGCCTGGTGCCAAGATGATATGGCAGTTTGGCGAACTCGGGTATGACATCAGTGGCGGACAAGGGGATACTTCTATGAAAGAACCTCATTGGGAATATCTTGACGATGCCAACCGCAAGGGCTTGTATGATTGTTATAGCGAATTGCTTGCAATCCGCAAGGCAAATCCCGACTTGTTTGCAAGTGATGCCGAATTCTATTGGAATGTCGCTGTTGCCAATTGGGAAGACGGACGTTTCATAACCATGCGCAATAGCGACCGCACCAAGGAACTGGTGGCAGTTTACAACCCGACTTCGGGCGAGAAGACATTCTCTTATACATTCGGCAATCCTGGCGGTGTATATTATTTGAGCAGCCATTCTTACGGAGTAGAGCCGTCGTTTGATGCCGGAGCTTCGACGATCACAGTGCCTGCACACAGTTACGCAGTGATAACCAACCTTGCCGATGCAACAGGCGTCAACGACATTGTTGCCGACAAGATTGAGGATGCCAAGGTGTCGATTTTCCCGAATCCGGCTTCCGATTTCATACAGGTTAACAGCAATGACGTGGCAAGGCTTGAAGTTTACAATCTTGCCGGCCAATTGGTGGCAGTTGCTGATAATGCCAATATTATGGACATCTCTTCATTGCCACAAGGCAATTACATAGTGAAAATATTCACACCGCAAGGTACGCAAGTCCAGAAGTTGATGAAGAAATAATGTATGGCGCGATATATGCGCGTGAAATGCAACAGCGGCCGGGTTTCTCGGCCGCTGCTGTTGTATAATGGAGAGTGGTGAATGCTGGTGTGGCTGAATAAAAAAAGAGATAAGTAGTGAAACAAAATGGAAATATTGAAAATATGTAGTTAAATCATAAATAATGTAACATTGGCGTATTTTGTTTGTTTACGTTTGTTTCATTGTAAAAAGATTTTATTAGATTTGTGAAGATTTATTGCGCAAGGAATTCCTGTGCTTATGCGCAGCACGGAATCGAAAATGTCAGGATGTCTGCTGCAACTTGGAGTTTAAGCAAATACCTTCGCGATTGTGAAAGACGCCTTCTAAAATAAAAAAAGAGGTTGACATAAACTGTAATTATTTAATATGAACCTTGGATATTAACAAATGTAATTATGAGAAAACAGCTATTGCTTCTGTTATTTTCCCTATTTGCGGTGGTGGGCTTTGCCCGAACCGTCACGGGCGTAGTTACTCAGAAAAGTGACAATTTGCCTATCATAGGGGCAACTGTCATGGTCGAGGGAACGCAGCGTGGCACAGCTACCGACTTTGATGGAAGATACACTATTGACGTTCAGGATACCGACGTCCTGAATTTCAGTTATGTGGGTATGCAGACCATTTCGTTGAAAGTGGGGTCACAAACCACGATAAACGTGGAAATGGAAGAAAATGCCCAAGTTCTTGATGAAGTTGTCGTTACGGCAATGGGTCAGACTCAAGAAAAGAAGAAACTTAACTTTGCCGTACAATCGCTCGATGGCGACTTGGTAACGGCAGGTAGCTCGACCGACATCACAAGCACCTTGCAAGGAAAGGTTGCGGGTCTGCAAGTGGGTACGACGGGAGGCTCTCCTAACTCTTCTTCACAGATTATTATCCGTGCGATTTCTTCGGTAAACCAGTCGCAGAGCAACGAACCGCTTATCGTGCTTGATGGTATGCCTATTCGCGGTAAGGGTACTTCTCTTGCCGACATTAACCCCAACGACATTGCCAACATGAGCATCTTGAAGGGTGCTGCAGCTTCGGCATTGTATGGACAGGAGGCTTCAAACGGTGTCATAATGATTACCACCAAGAGCGGCAAGGATGGCAAGGTTACTGTTAATGCTAGCGGTGGTTGGGAAATTTCAAATGCAGTGAGAGTTCCGAAGATGCAAAGCCGTTTCGTTGGCGGTAGCAAGGGATTTTATGTTGAAAACTCGGTAGGCGGCTGGGGGCCTATGCTCAATGCCGACGACAGGGTATATGACAACGTGGGTGAATTCCTTGGTACAGGATTCTTGCAGAAATACGATGTGTCGGTTTCGGGCGGTAACGAACAGTTCCGTGCATATGCTTCGGCTTCTTATTCAAGCAGTGATGGTATAATCCCAGAAGATTACAAAAAACAATTGAATGTATTTGCCAAAGGTGAATTCAATCCTTCGGACAAAGTTAAAATCATGCTTTCGGTCAACTTGAGCGATAGCAAGGCAAGAGCTTTCTATAACTCGTTGACTTCGGACCGTGCCTCAAACATGTCGACTATCTATGGCTGGGCCATTAACAAAAATATGGCTGATTATCAAACAATCGAAGGCTATCCCAATTGGAGCAACCGTTACGACCATTGGGAAAACCTTACTGATGCCGACAGGGTTTCGGCCGTGGTTTCGCCTTACTTCAGCCGTTACAACGACAAGTCGGAAACAGAGAATACCCGTATGATGATTAATGGCCAGATTTCTTATGAACCGATAGAAGGACTTGTCCTTACCGGTAAGCTGGCTTACGATAAAAGCTATTCGGCTTCTGACGGTTACGAAGTTCCGCGCTTCCAGCCTTCGGATTTTAACAATCCTAACGATGAAGCTCTTGCTGATTATGCTTATAAGTATGGTTCATACTCGTTTGACCCGTCGCGAGGTTCTCAATTCACTGCCAACTTCCTTGCAACTTATCAAAAGACATTTGCCGAGGATTACACATTGAACGTATTGTATGGAATGGAATACAAGGAAACTACAGGATGGGACGCTTCGCTTGCAGGCCAGAACTTCTTGCTCGGTGGAGATTTCTACAGTTTCCAAAATGTAGACCCGTCGACATTGACGATGTCTTCTTCTTCCGACTACTACACTTATCTTAATCACTCCAAGACAAACAAGTATGGTTACTTCGGTGAAATACGCTTCGACTACAAGGGTATGGCTCAATTGTCAGTTACAGGCCGTTACGACGGTTCTTCTACATTGGCACAAGTAGATGCTACTTATTTCTATCCTTCGGTTACCGCCGGTGTGATATTCTCCGAATTGTTCAATTTGCGCAACGACTGGTTCTCTTACGGTAAGATTCGCGGTAACTGGGCTAAGGTCGGTAAGGACTGTCCGGCTTATCTGTTTACTGATACTTATAAGAGCTGGTCGACATTCCCCGATGGCGGTTACGGAATCGACCCGACAACATCACGCGCCATCACGCTTGAGCCTGAAATGACAAGCACATGGGAAGTGGGTGCCGACTTGAGATTCTTCGATTCTCGCACTCGTCTTGATGTGGCTTACTATTCAACGACTGTTGACAACCAGATTGTTTCAGTGCGCGTGTCTCCGGCTTCGGGTACAATCTTGCAAACTCGTAACGAAGGTACTGTTGAAAACTACGGTGTCGAAATCACCCTCGGTCAAGACATCCTTCGCACTCGCGACTTCTCGTGGACGGCAACTGCCAACTTCTCACTTAACCGTGGTCGCTTGAAATCGTTGCCCGACGGTGTGACTGAAATCGCTGGAACCAACTATGGCGGTACTTATCCTTGTGCATTCCTCGGTGGTTCGACGACGGCTATCATCGGTAAGGATTATTTGAGAGACCCGAATGGAAACATCGTGGTCAACGAGCAAGGTTATCCTGTGATCAATGATGAAAAGAACGTTCTCATCGGTAATCGTGAACCCGACTTCTTGCTTGGTCTTGGCTCGATGTTCACATGGAAAGACTTGAGCTTGTCGTTCATGTTCGACGGCCGTTGCGGCGGTGACGTTGCCAACATCACGGCTACCAACCTAATGTCTAACGGTATGCACCACTTGTATGACAAGTATCGCAACCGCGAAATCGTGTTCAAGGGTGTCGTTGCCAATGCCGACGGAACTTATTCTCCAAACACGACTCCGGTAATTCTTGACCAGAACTTCATCAATACTTATTATGTCCCTGTATCTTCCAACTTCATAGAAGATGGTTCATACATACGTCTCAGCTACGTCACACTTGCATACGACTTCACTCGCATGTTGTCGAAGAATTGCCCTGTCAAGGGATTGTCGGCATCGGTTACAGGCCGTAACTTGTTCTTGTTGACCAAGTATTCAGGTTCCGACCCGCAAGTAATGCAAGGAGTTAACAGCGGTACGGGATCAATGGGTATCGACCGTTATGCAGTACCTAATACACGCAGTTTTAACTTAACTCTTAAAGCTACATTCTAATTAAAGAATCATGAATAGATTTAAAATACTATCGTTATCGATATTGTTGGGTTTGGGTGCAGCCGGTTGTACCGACATTCTTGATGAAAACGTGAATCCGGACAAAGCCCATGAAATTACCCCCGAAGTGGGATTGCCCACCATCGTTTTCTATGCCCAACAGACCGTATATGACCATGCTGAATATGGCATATACTTGTCGCAATGCTTGACAACAAGTGGCAAATCGAGCATCGGCGCTTATTCCTACAAGAGCGAATGGGAATTCTTGACGATGAACCGCCACCCACAATGGCGCAGGCATTTCTATGACATCGGTGTGAACGTGCGCAACTTGATTACAAACTCACAGAACATTAATTCGCCCAATTATGAGTTGATTGCCCGCACAATCAGGTTGATGTCCACCCAGTTGACGACCGACATGTTTGGCGACATGCCGTTGAGCAACGCTTATGTGTCAAATAATCCTACCTACGACACTCAGTCGAGCATATATGCATGGATGCTCCAAGAAGCAGATGACTTGATTGCCATGTATGAAGACACTTCGATTACCGAAGCTTCTACCAACCAAGTTATCGATGCATCGCAAGACCGTTTGTATCAAGGCGACTTGAACAAGTGGAAAGGTCTCGTTTATGCAATAAAGGCCCGTATTTTGTTGCGTAACCTGCCTAATATCAACACATCTTCACAGATGTGCGATGAAATCATCGCCGCTGCCGATGCTGCCATCAACCAATGGCGTTCGGGCGACCTCCTCTATGGCGCATGGTTTGGCAATGAGCCGCGTTACTACTTTGATGGCGGAACCAACGAGCAGAACAACGTTTGGGGTGCGGCACAACCTATCATCAACAGCTGGGAGTCGCGTAAGAACATGCTCGATTCGGCCATTCCGTCGAAGTATTTCTTGGAAAGCTGCCTCGGATTGTTGAACAGCGATGATGAAACAAAGAGCGGACAATATGTAAACGGTCAAGGTTATGCCAACGACCCCCGCGCAAGCATGTTGATGATTGCCCGTACAGGTCCTACATCTCCTTCCAATACCAACGAGTCGGTGAAACTGCGTTCTCTTGAGAACAATATCGGAATGGGTACGACTTATGTCGTGAACGATTATCCTAATTTGTTCCACGGCGCATACGCAGGCGATGCAACTCGCACTCGCACCTACAACCCGTTGTTCACAATGGAAGAGTTGTATTTCATAAAGGCAGAGGCCGAGTATTGGAAGGGCAACCGCACTGTCGCTTGCCAGCTTGCAAAAGAAGCGACTGCCAACAACATTCAACGCCACTTGGATTACTTCCTTGCCGCTTATCCTAACGAAGTCAACTACAACGAAACTCGCGACAACCGCTATCCGGGTGCTGCCACTGCCAACGGCATTGGCTTCGAGCGCAAGGCTTACTGGGATGCGCAAGTGAACGCCTTCCTCGACAACAACTCGGGAGTATCTTCGATTCCTCCTGTTACCGACCGTGGCAATGAACACTGGTTCTTCAACGAGTCGGAGTACTCTTTGAGCGACTTGATGATACAGAAGTGGATCGCGATGTATATGCAACCAGAACAATGGACCGACATGCGTCGTTATCATTACAGCAACAGCCGTAACAATTACGGTATCGGAGACCGTTCGGAAATCGTTTATCCTGACTTGCGCCGTCCTTACAATTTGTATTCGGCATACTGGGTTGACGGGTTGAGCGAAACCGAGAAGGAGAACACTTGGATCCAACGTGTCAATTACGACCCCGAAACGGAAGAAAAATACAATCGAGCCGAACTTAAACGCCTTGGTGCCTACAAGAACTATAAGTGGCTGCAAAAGCCTATGATTTGGGCTCTTACACCGGGTGAACGCACTTCATTGACGGCAGAATAAACAGGTAATTAGTAGATAGTTTAAATAAAATAAGAATATTGATTATGAACTTATATAAAAAATCAGGAATTTTCGCAATTGCGTTGCTCGCATTTTCTTCCTGTGCGGTTCATGACCTGTTTGAAGAGAATCTTGAGCTCGGACAGGTATTGCCTACTGTCACATGGGAGCTTGGAAGTTCTGTTTGCCGTGCGGGTAGCGATGTGACATTCTTGGGCAAATATTATACGACCAATCCCGATGTGACGATTTCACATTCGGAAGTTTGGGCAATGGTTACACGTTCGCAAAGCGCGGCTGCAACCCTTCGTCTCACGTCGTCGTTGTCTTATACAAAAACGGTTACTTCCAGCGACACAGTGCGCAGTTCCCAGCTCATCCAGAGCTATGATCACAGCTTGGCGACATGGAATGGATATGAATATGAACTGAGTGCGTCGTTCCCGACTTCGCAGACATTGATTCCTGTCAGCTGGGTAAATCCTGCCGAGTTCGATTCTGAGCGTTTCGACTTGTATTATCCTGAAACGTTCAAGGCCGAATTCAATGAGACTGTAGTGAATTACTTGACAGCTGACAGTACTTATTATACTGATTTGCGTCATGTGTACTGCAACTATGACTTTACGGCTGAGCAATTACAGACAATAAGCGCCAACAACGGTGTCACATTCCCAACCGAAACGGCAACCGACATAAAGAGCGACTTGTGGTACACCAATCTTGAAAATGTGGTTGGTTACTACTACAACACAATCGATGAAAACGGTGTTACGACTCCGCATGAAGTGCCTACACTCGAAGATGTGCCGGACGAATATACCGGTTATGAGGTATATGAATCAAGTCCTTGGGTATTCTGCCGTTATTCTGATGATACCGGTGGCGCGATATATTCGATTCGCGATGCCTATAAGCCGTTCTTCAAGGAACTCTTGGAACAAATTCCATTCGAGGATTGGATTTTCAATTCAGTCGACAATGTTTATTCAGTAGAATTCACTCGCAGCTATACATTGATTCCGCAATTCAAGGTCGTAGACACGAATGGCAAGATTGGTATGGCTACCGATGAAAAGACAGTCCAACTTAACTAATCAATTTTGTGAAAATTATGAAAGTATTGAGTAAAATAATGCCACTGGTTGCCGTTTTGCTGATAGGCTTGACGGCGTGCGTGGAGAAGGAGCCCGATTACTCTAATTTCGCTTCGGCCGACGTGGATTTTACATATAATGTCGAAGGTGACGAGTACACGCTCGACTTTTATGTGGTTTCGACCATACAATTCAACAACACGTCGTCCAAGAGCGGAAATGTGTCATGGGATTTTGGCGACGGTACTACATCTACCGAACAGAATCCGTTGCACAAGTATGCCGAGGCCGGCTTGTATCAAGTGAAGCTCACAGTGGAGGGCGTCGGTTCGCGCACATATCCGTTGTTGATATATGATATAACCCCTGTGATGTCGATAACTGAGCAAAGTGCAGAGGAAGTCGTAATCAACGATGTGAGCGTTAAGCTCGACATCGCATTGCCTAACCCGGAAAACCTTGTGTGCAAGTATGTATGGAAGTTCCCTGAAGGGACTTTGGATGAGAATGGTAATTTGATTACCGAGGACTTCATCGGTTACTCTCACGAAGACGGTACTATTGACAACCCGGGCAGCATCCGTTTCCGTAATATCGGTTCGCAAAGGATTGAGTTGCAGACTTGGTTTGACATAAATGGTGAAAACCGTCGTCTTGAGGATGCTTATGTAAATGTCCAAGTAGGATACACCGAACCTGTTCCGACCGTATATTATGCCGTAGTAGGTGGAAATGTCAAGGCTTACAAGATAATTCCAGAAAACCAATTGCCGGAAGGAACTAAGAACATGCCGTTTGACCTTGGCGTGGCTTCGGGTAATATGCCGATGCAGCTTGTTTGCGCTACTGTCGAAACTTCTGACGAGGAAGGTGGAACAACCGAAACCGATTACATTTATATCCTCGATGCAGGTAAACAGTTTACCTATATTAACGATGAAAGTGATACAAACGGTGACGGTCAAATCACAGTGATGAGCGCCGACGGTTCATATGCCGACGTTGTGGTTACTAACGCAGGCCGTCAGGCATTCAACGACCCGTTCCAAGGTTGTACCGATGGTACTTACTTGTATTACACCGACCGTAATACCGGCATACGCCAGGTTGAATTGACCACTCGCGGTGCCACTGAATCTACACAATATGAGAGCGAAGCCGGTTATTTGGTGACTAATAGCAGTTTAGGCTATTACAGTAATGCCGGGCATGGAGGTAATATTGTTTACGGAGCAGGTAACGGCGACATACAGATAGATTCTAACGGAGTATTCTACTGGGTTAAGAGCTTTAACGGCTCGGGCATATATCGTTTCACCCGTGCCGACATCGGAGATTTGACCAAGTTGCCACAACCTCAGTTGTTCACCAATACCAATCCTAAGTCGATTGCAATTGATGAAGTCAGGAACAAACTTTACGTTTGGCAGCGTTCGGCTTATCCTGTAGCAGGCTTGATGCAGTATGATCTTCCGGCAGTTGGGGCAGAAGGACCGAACTATGCCAGCACAACGGCTCGCGTGGAAATGAATGCCGACCCGATGACTACCGCAGCAAGCGAGGATGTGACCACGTCGCAGCTTGCCCTTGATGAAGAGACAGGTAACGTGTGGTTTGGCTTCAGGGCTTCGACTTCCGAAAGAACCTACACAACAGGTCTTTACTACTTTGACTACAACACAAATCAAGTGGTTAACTATTGTGGGAACAACGAAAGCATTCTTGGTGTGACAATCAATCCGCGCAAGACCAAATTGTATTGACAATAAAATAATCTTATTTTTCATGACTTTATGTGGGGAAGTGTCGCGATAGACGCTTCCTCACATGTTTTTTGTAATTTTGCATTTATGGAGATGCTTCATCGTTTCAATATTGACACTTCGGGAATCAAATTGCCCTTTCAATTCACTTATCCGTTCAATTACGTCCCTCATGAGCTTGCTCGCATCGCTGCCGGCCAAGTGAGGGAATATGTCGGCTCGGTAAAGCCTTTGCACGAAGAGCTTGCGCGAGGCAAGATGATAGGGGTGCTTGTAGTGACCGACAATCTCGGTAATTTGGGCTTCGTGTCGGCATATTCCGGCAGTTTGTCTTGCAAAGAAGGATGCGGTTACTTTGTGCCTCCTGTGTATGACACGCTTGCTCCCGATGGCTATTTTAAGGCAGAGGAGGCGAGGATTTCAGAAATTAACCGAAAGATAAAGGAGCTTGAAGAATCGGCTGAGTTGACGCTGCTAAAGACAGAGAAGAACATGTTGGAGCAGGTTGCGAGTGACGCTCTGTCGGCCTATCGGTTGTTGATGAAGCAGTCAAAGTCGCAGCGCGACGCGGCTCGGTTGTCGGGCTTGGGTGATGAAGAGGCAATGTTGCGCGAAAGCATGTTTCAGAAAGCCGAGTACAAGCGCGTCAAGAAGGCGTGGGAGCAGCGCATAGGCGCGGTTGCAATGGAATTGGAACGATTCAATGCTCGCATCGGTGAACTTAAAAGTGAACGGCATATGCGCTCGGCAGCATTGCAGGATTGGCTCTTCCATCAGTTTGTGATGATTAACGGAAAAGGAGAAAAGCTCGACTTATGCGAAATTTTCGCATCGACACCGCAGCATGTGCCGCCGGCCGGTGCCGGCGAGTGTGCCGCTCCGCGCATGTTGCAGTATGCCTACCTTCATGGATTGCGTCCTGTCGCTATGGCAGAGTTCTGGTATGGACGCTCTCCGGGCGATACCGTCAGGCACGACGGCGAGTTTTATCCTGCATGTCGCGGCAAGTGCCTGCCCATTCTCAATTTCATGCTGCGAGGAATAGATGTGGAGCCGGATCCTCTTGCGAACAACAGAAAGCCTGACGCGAAGGTTCATGTCTTGTATGATGATGAGTGGATGGTTGCCGTCGACAAGCCTTCCGGAATGTTGACTGTCCCCGGAAAGACTGGCGGAATTTCTTTGCTTGAATTGGTTGCCAAGCAATTGCATGTCGATTGCCGACATGCGGCTGTGCATCGTTTGGACATGGACACTTCGGGTATCGTGTTGTTTGCAAAAAGTGCTGAAGTGGGCAACATGTTGCGGCGCATGTTTGAGAACCGGGAAATATCCAAGTGCTATGTAGCCTTGCTTGATGGAATTGCAGGAAACGCCGGCGATTGCGGAACCATTGAGTTGCCTTTGTGCGGAGATGTGCTGAACAGGCCGTTCCAGAAGGTCGATTATGACAACGGCAAGCACGCTGTCACACGATATGAGATTGTTGCGGTATGCGAGGCTCGCAATGAAACCCGTGTGCGTTTCAATCCTCTCACGGGGCGTACTCATCAATTGAGGGTACATGCCGCACATCCTGCAGGGTTGGGACATCCCATTATGGGAGATAATTTGTATGGCAAAAAGGGTGAACGATTGATGCTGCATGCGGCATCACTTAATTTTATCCATCCTGTGACAGGTAAACATGTGGTTATAGAATCACAAGTGCCGTTTTGACACTTTTACATACGCAGCTTAAATTTCGCCTACAAACACGTTTTCGACGATGTTCCATATCAACAGGGCTGTCGTAACGGTGAGTAGGCCGAAGCTGACGAGGTCTTTTACGAGAATAACATTGGGGTTTAATGAAAACAGGAACAATCCCCATCCGATGAAGCAAACGAGCAGCCCGGTGATGTAGAGACACGGTTCAATCCATGCGCGCGAGTGCCTTTGTTTCTCGGGCAATCGGTTCAGTACTTTGCGCGTGAACCATTTGTCGTCTCCGGCTTCGGGAAGCGACTGTTTCAAAATTCGGCTTAGTTCTATGTCGGTTTCGTCTCTTTTCATCATTTTTGAACTGAGTAAATGTAAGTAATTATTTTGGTCTGTCAAAATAGTTTGTTGCAGAATTGTGCTCAAGGCTTTTTGAGAATTCTGCCAAGTTTATCTTTGCCACGACTCAAGTGCGATTTTATCGTGCCTTCTGGCATGCCTGTTATCTCTCCGATTTTCTTGAGCGGTTGGTCTTCGAGGTAGAACAGGATTATGACAATGCGTTCGTTTTCGCTTAATTGCTTTAAGGCCTCTCGTACATCCATCTTCGCATCTATTGCATTATGATTGTCGACAGTTTCAATGTCGGGAATGTTGCCTTGTTCTTCAGCCGGAGTTTCTTTGAGCTTGCGCAGGTGTGAGTAATATTCGTTGTAAGCTATGCGGAACAGCCATGTCTTGAACTTGGACAGGCCTTTGAAACTGCGTATGTTCAAGTAAGCCTTGATGAATGTTTCTTGCGCCAGGTCGTCGCTGAGGGCATGGTCGCCAAAGGTCAGATTCAAGAAAAAACGACGTATTTCACTTTGATAATTTTCAACGAGACGGCCGAATGCGTCCCGATTATCGGTCAGGACGCATTGTGCCAACAATTTAATCTCATCAATTTTGCTCAACATTTCGCTGTTGAAATTATATTATGAAGTGTGCTTTATTTGTCGTCGTTGGAATTTTCGTTTCCTTGCTTAAATTCGGGCGGTGTTACAACGGTCTTGTTGTTGTCATTTTCGGTGCTTGTCGGGTTAGGACGAGGCCGTTGCCAGTTTTTGTTTTTGTTGTTCATGTAGGCAAATACGATTTTTGCCACACCCAAGAGGAACGGAATCAATGCAATGGCGGCAAGGAACTTTATTCCGAGGAACAAGAAGAATAGCATTATGCCGAAGCTTATGATTGCAAGTTTCGCGCCTTTGCGCATCTCGTAGTCGTTCCATGCTTGAGCCGATATTTGCTGCGGTTGTTGCGTCCCGTCTTCGGTAGCAGGTATTGTAGGAGCCGGTCTGTTGCCTTCGTTTAAAGCCCAATTAGGAAGTTGGTAATTGTTTTCTATCGCTTTTTCAATCATCATGTATTTGCGGCGACGGTGCATGTAAAAGAATAAGAGGCATGCGATTACTATCAAGAGGATTGCACCCAGTGAAATGGCCGTTATTGTGATTGCCATCATGCTGATGGACGTGCCTATTGAATCTTTGGGACGCGTAACTATTCCGTTGTCGGCGTAAGTGCCGTCGGAAGAGGAAATTACAGTGTCGTTGAGCCGCGACAGCACTTTGTTGGCTATGATGTTCAAGCTTCCGTTCCCTAATGTGTCGCCGTTTATTGTAATCGTGCTCACTTTGCCGTTTTGGCTGATGGTCATTTGCATCGATTGCGAGTTGTCGGCAGAGTCCCTTGTGACGGTTACTGAATTTGTTTGAGTCTCGGCAACTGCGCTGAACGCTGTTGCAAGTGTGATAGCCATTCCTATCAATAAATGTTTTAGTGTCATATTGATTTTTGTTTTAATTGATTTTTTTCAACCGGTTTTTACTCATTAGACGCCGTGGACGTGCGAAAGGTTGCAACGGGATGGGAAAAATGGCAAGGCGTGCACGATTTGCACATATTAATGATTATATACACTAATTTAGATGAATATACTGTTTTTATTAAGCTATTTGACAAAAATAATACATATCTTTGTCTACAAGAATTATCATGCAAAACATTTAAAAATCAATATATAAAAATCACATAAATGAAACCACTCTCAAGACTTTCTATTATGTCGGCCTTGGCAGCCGCCGCTATGGCATTCCCTTTTAATGCGACGGCAGTCGATGCTCCAAAGCGGGAAATGCGTTCGGCATGGGTAGCCACGGTATGGCAGCTCGACTGGCCGCAGACAACTATTTCATCGACAGGAAACGAGACTCAAATAGAGGCTCAGAAGCAGCAAATGATTACTTTGCTTGACTCTCTTGCAAATAATAACATGAACGCGGTGAACTTCCAAGTGAGGAGCCGCAGTGACGCAATGTATAAATCTTCTTACGAACCGTGGTCGACCGATTTGGTTTCCGAGCGAGGCATGGATCCGGGCTACGACCCGCTTGCATTCGTCGTGGAAGAGAGCCACAAGCGCGGACTTGAATGCCATGCATGGGTAAATCCCTATCGTTACGAGTCGGTTGCCGGGCAATGGTCGGGCATGGCAGGTGACATCAGGGCAGAACATCCCGATTGGATCATGGACAATGACGGTGCTGCCATCTTGAATCCCGGCAAGCAGGAAGTCATCGATTATATAACCGAGGTGTGCCGCGAAATTGTAAAGAATTACGATATAGACGGAATCTTGTTTGATGACTATTTCTATCTCGGAGGAACTCCTTATTCCACCGATGCTGATTTATATGAAGCATACGTTGCCGCCGGTGGCACGCTTGAACAAGGCGACTGGCGTCGCGACAACGTGAACCGCATGGTGCGTTCTGTCTACGACATGATACAGGACGAGAAGCCTTGGGTGAGGTTCGGTATCAGTCCGGCCGGCGTGGCATGTACCGATGCCAATGTGGCCAACAAGTATGGAATCACTCCATGTCCGTCGGGCAGTGATTGGCAATATGATGATATTTATTCCGATCCTATTGCATGGCTTGCCGACCAGTCGCTCGACTACATATCTCCGCAGATTTATTGGTCGATAGGCAACTCCACGGCTGACTATGGCAAGATAGCGCCGTGGTGGAGTACGGTAGCTGCACATTTCGGTCGTCACTTCTATTCTTCGCATTCCATCAGTAGCATAAAGCCGAGCAGTGATGCCGATGATTATCAGGAATTTGTCGATCAGATAGAATTGAATCGAGAATACACCGAAAATGAAGCTCCGGGTTCGATATTCTATTCATGCAAATACCTGTATCGTAAAGGGAATACAGGCACTACCGAGTCGATGGTACATTATTTGAAGCGTTTTGCGTTCACCCGTCCGGCCTTGCTGCCTGCAATGCCTTGGAAAAAAGGTGAAAATCCGGGATTGGTTAAAAACTTGGTGCAGTCGGGCTATAATTTGTCGTGGGAAGGTTATGACAACGTGCGTTATACCGTTTATGCTGTTCCTGAAGATGTAGACCAGTCGCAATTCAACTGCCAAGGCGAGTATTTGCTTGGTACATCTTACGATACGACTTATGAAATTCCGCAAGTGTATGCTGCCGGATATCAATATGCCGTTTGCGTGCTCGACCGCATGGGTAATGAATACTCACCGTTGTTTGTCGGGGCATCTGCCGAAACACTTCCTGCACCTGAGCTGATAGAGCCGGAAGCGGGTGCCGAGGTAATCGACCCATTTATGTTGAGTTGGACTGCCGTCGAAGGTGCCGCTTATTATATATTGGAAGTGAGCGAGCATGAAGACTTCAGCAGCTTGGTCGCTTCTATTACTACCGAAGAGACATCGGCCAGTTCGGCTCAAATGTCGGGCTTGAGCAATGCCACCGTCACATATTGGAGAGTAAGGGCTTGTGCTGCCAACCATAATGATGGTGTGTCGAAGACAGGTACATTCGTTCCGCAAGTGCTTTCTGTGACATATCCCGAAAACGACGCGGTAAATGTCAATCCGGCATTGACAATAACATGGAACATAGCCGAAGATGATGTGGAAGCCAAGGTTGAAGTTTCAACTGTTTCGACATTCGGTGAAGACAACATCGCGTTCAGCGGTACTTCGACCAACGGCTCGATTGATATTCCTCCTTACACGTTGCTGACGGGTACTACATATTATGTAAGAGTCTCTATGACACGCATGGGTAAGGATATGGTATCGGATGTTGTGAAGTTCACCACATTGCAGATGGATGCTACGGTTCCTGTCATACTCAATCCGGTTGAGGGTGGCACGATGTATGCCAATTCTTACATCGAGCTTGAAGGACAGCAAGGAGCTCGCTCGCTTGTGGTCGAAGTGTCCAACTCGGCTACGACTTGGGGAAGGACACGTTATATAGAAACGTTGACCGACTTCAATACCAAGACTTCAATTCCTGCCGGTGAAATGAAAGTGAACGGCTCTACTATGGCCGATGGCGAAACTTACTATGTCCGTGCACGGGCATCTTACATGAATGCCGACGGTGTGACAACTTTCACCGAGTATTGCAATCCTGTAAGCTTCGTTTACAAGAACATCAACGGAGTGGGCGGTGTCGTTGCTGAAGGCTTTAATGTGAAGGTGGTAGGCGGAACTGAACCTTATGTCGTCGTTAGCTCCGAAATTCCGGCCAATGTGATTGTGAAAGCATTCTCTTTGCTTGGTGTCGATGAAGGTGAATTGTTCAATGGAGAAACAGCTTACGAGGAAATTTCGCTTGGCAGCCTGTCTAAAGGCGTTCATTTGATAACAGTGACGGTAAATGGCGAAACAAAGGCATTGAAGGTTGTAAGGTAAATATTTTGCATAAATGTTAAAATTTCAAAGGTGCGGTTGTAACAATTCAACCGCACCTTTTTTCATATATGCCGGAGAATTAAATAATTTTACGGCATTATTAGCTGTTTTTCTATTTATTTCAGTAAGTTTGCATAAGTGATGAAATTGGATTGTAAATGCTTGCATATACTTACATAGAACAAGGAAAATTCTCTTTGCTTGAGAAGCCTAAGCCGGTGTTGGCCGACAGTCGAGATGCGATAGTCCGGGTAACGCTTGGAAGCATCTGCACGAGCGACTTGCACATAAAGCATGGAAGCGTGCCTCGTGCAGTGCCAGGGATTACGGTAGGGCATGAGATGGTGGGTGTCGTTGAACAGGTGGGGCGCGATGTAGATACTGTGAAGCCCGGTGATCGCGTGACGGTGAATGTGGAGACGTTTTGCGGTGATTGCTTCTTTTGCAAGCATGGGTTCGTTAATAACTGCACCGATCCCGACGGCGGTTGGGCTTTAGGATGTCGCATCGATGGTGGCCAAGCCGAGTATGTCAGAGTGCCACACGCCGATCAAGGCTTGAACCGTATTCCCGACACGGTGAGCGACGAGCAGGCATTGTTTGTTGGCGATATTCTTGCAACCGGATTCTGGGCTGCACGCATTTCTGAAATTTCGCCCGAAGACACTGTGCTGATAATAGGAGCCGGGCCTACCGGTATTTGCACATTGCTTTGCGCGATGCTGAAGCAGCCTAAGAGGATAATCGTGTGCGAGCGTTCGGCCGAGAGGCTTGAGTTTGTGAAGCGTCATTATCCCGGCGTGTTGACTGTCGTTTCCGAGAATTGCGAAGGATATGTCAAGGAGAACAGCGAACATGGCGGAGCCGACGTGGTAATTGAGGTGGCAGGGAGCGATGAAACGTTTCAAATGGCATGGAAATGCGCACGCCCCAATGCCGTTGTGACTATTGTGGCCCTTTACGACAGACCGCAAGTATTGCCATTGCCCGACATGTATGGGAAAAATCTCGTTTTCAAGACCGGCGGAGTGGACGGGTGCGACTGTGCCGAGATTTTAAAGTTGATAGAAGCAGGCAAAATCGACACGACTCCACTCATAACGCATCGCTTCCCGTTGCGTGAAATTGACGAGGCTTATGACCTGTTTGAGGGCAAGCGTGACGGAGTGTTCAAGGTCGCTGTTTATTAAAAGAAACTGTTCCTAAGGCTCTATTTACCCCGATTTTTTGTAAAAATGAGCATTTTTGAATGGTTTTTTGCTTGAAAATTTTGCAGAATGAAAAATAGTGTCTATATTTGCACTCGCTTTTGGGACGCAACCCTTGATAAGGCCCATTCGTCTATCGGTTAGGACGCAAGATTTTCATTCTTGAAAGAGCGGTTCGATTCCGCTATGGGCTACTGCAATGCTGGTATGCGTAAGCGTACCGGCATTGTTGTTTTTTGTAGGTGAAAGTCATGATAATGCCGAAATTAAGTAGCTGATGGTAGCACGTTTCAAAAAATAATGAGGTTTTTTCGTAGGACCACAACTTTTAGGAGAGTGAAAAACACATCTCTTTTTCAGATTTGTACATCTTTCAAATGTCGAAAAAATTTCGTAATTTTGTTTGTTCAAAGAATTGTATAATTAAGGAATCAAAATCACGAGTCGGGCGCATTCCGAAGCCCGGCTATGTAGTGGAAAAATAAGATTATGTCATCAGAAGAAATAGCAGAACAAAAGTATTCGGCAAGCAATATTCAAGTCCTCGAAGGCCTTGAAGCTGTCAGAAAACGCCCGTCAATGTACATTGGGGACACCAGTTCCAAAGGATTGCACCATCTCGTGTATGAAGTGGTGGACAATTCAATCGATGAGGCCATGGCGGGATTTGCAACGCATATTGAAGTGACGATAACCGAAGACAATTCAATCAAGGTTGTCGATAACGGTCGAGGCATTCCAGTCGACATGCATGAAAAATTGCATAAGTCGGCACTTGAAGTCGTGCTTACAGTGCTTCATGCAGGAGGTAAGTTTGACAAAGGCTCTTACAAAGTGTCAGGCGGTCTTCACGGTGTGGGTGTATCATGCGTGAACGCATTGTCGACATATTTGCGTGCCGAGGTGCGCAGGGGCGGAAAAGTATATATGCAGGAATACAGCTGCGGGCATCCGAAGGCTCCTGTCTCCGTTATAGGAGAGACGCAGGTAGAAGATCACGGCACTACTATATTTTTCCATCCCGACCCGTCGATATTTTCGGAAACTGTCTATGATTATGGTATTCTTGCCACACGCTTGCGCGATTTGGCATTCTTGAATGCAGGTGTAACATTGACGTTGATCGATTTGCGCCAAAAGGATGAAGAAGGGAATCCGAAAATTGAGAAATTCTTCTCCAAGACAGGTCTTGACGAGTTTGTTCAATATATCGACTCAAACAAGGAACACCTTATAAATGACGTGATTCACATAAGCACCGAAAAACAGGGAATTCCTGTAGAAGTGGCGATGACCTACAACACGTCGTTTAATGAAAATATATATTCGTTTGTCAACAATATCAATACTATAGAAGGCGGTACGCATCTCACGGGATTCCGTCGTGGCCTTGGGGCTACATTAAAGAAATATGCCGAAGATTCCAAGATGCTTGAAAAGGTAAAAGTGGAAATAAGCAAAGACGATTTCCGCGAAGGACTAACGGCAGTGATTTCGGTGAAGGTGCTTGAACCTCAATTTGAAGGGCAGACAAAGACCAAGCTTGGTAACAATGAAGTGATAGGCGCGGTGGAAACTTCGGTAAGGGAGGCTTTGGGCAATTACCTTGAGGAACACCCGTCGCAGGCCAAGGCAATAATCGAGAAAGTGATACTTGCAGCAACTGCGCGTCATGCCGCACAAAATGCGCGTTTGAAGGTGCAACGCAAGAGTCCGTTGGGCGGAGGAGGCCTTCCCGGCAAGCTCGCCGACTGCTCTTCCAAGGTACCCGATGAATGCGAATTGTTCATTGTCGAGGGAGACTCGGCAGGTGGTTCGGCAAAACAAGGACGTGACCGTGTTTATCAGGCGATTTTGCCTTTGCGCGGTAAGATATTGAACGTGGAAAAGGCAATGGATCACAAGGTGTTCGACAGCGAGGAAATTGTAAACATGTTCAAGGCTCTTGGCGTTACGATAGGAACAGAAGAAGATCCAAAGGAGGCGAATTTGTCTAAATTGCGTTATCATAAGATTATAATAATGACCGATGCCGATGTGGATGGTGCTCACATTGCGACATTGCTTATGACATTCTTCTTCCGTCGCATGCGGGCAATCATCGAAAATGGCTATTTGTACATAGCGACACCTCCGTTGTATAAGTGCTCTAAAGGAAACAATACAGAGTATTGTTGGAACGACCAGCAGGTGCGTCAGTTTATAGACAAATATGCCGGAGGCGATGAAAAGCAAGTCAAGTTGCAGCGATACAAAGGTCTTGGTGAAATGAATCCCGAGCAGTTGAGGGAAACAACGATGGATCCGGCCAATCGTATATTGAAACAGGTGTGCATAAGCGATGCAGCAGAGGCCGATCGTATCTTTTCAATGCTAATGGGCGAGGATGTGGCTCCGCGTCGTCAATTTATCGAGAATAATGCAACTTATGCCAATATAGATGCTTGATTAAAACTTTTTCAAACAAATTGATAGATTGATGGCTGCCCCCAAACGGGTGGCCATCGTTTTTTTATCTGTCCATTTATTTTTAGCAAGATAGGATGCGTTTCTGCATTATTGAAAAATAAGCGAGCTGATTTTTCCCATATTGCGCTCAACTTTTCGTATCTTTGGATAAGATAGGATTCGGTTCAGCATAGCCAATCATAAAAACGTTGTTTTTTGATTGTCTCTGCATTCACCTTTCCCTATCTTTGTATGAAATAGGATGCGTCTTGGCATGACAATTTAAAGTAAGTTTGATTGTCCTGCGCTTGACTTTCGCTTTTTTGAGTAAAACCTGATTAACTATGCAATACCGTGCAATATGTAGCATCTTAATGATGATTTTGTTGTGTGCGACCGAACTATTTGGAAAACCAAGATTTGACCCTGAACGTTTAAACACCGATTCACTGCTGTCGGTGCTTGATGGGATAGTGGATGGAAAGGAGCAGATAGAAGACGCCAAGCGGCAATCCATAGCAATGAGCATGATCCGAATGGAGAAGGCGACGGGAGATGAAGCCTTGTTTGATGCTTATGGAGAGATGTTTTATCAATATCGCAAGTACAAGCTTGATTCGGCATTGTTTTATGCTCGTCATCGTGTCGAAGTAGCGAAGCGAATTGGAAATACCGACTCGTTGTCGGCGGCGTTGATGAATATGGCCGACGGATTGAAGGGGCTTGGACGGTTTCAAGCCGGCTTGGACATTTTAAGAAGTCTGCCTCATGACCGATATGTGAAAAATAGTAATTATTATTACTATTTATTGCATTCCATAACATTGTCGAGATTCAATGACGAGGGGCGCGACAGCGAGCTGGCCGGATATTACTTGAAGCAGTTGCGTGCTTATCGCGATTCGATTTCAATGGTGAACATGGAAGACTCGCCTGGCTATGTGATAAATTTGAGCGAGATAAGGTTGAGTGAAGGCAGGTATGAAGAGGCATTGAAAATATTGATCGACTTTATGACCGACAATCCCGAACAAGTGAATGACAATGCGATGTTCTGGTGCACGCTTGCCGACATTTTCCATATTAAAGGCAACGAGAATGCCGAAAAATATTGCCTTACGATGGGCGCGATAATCGACAAGCGCAACAGCGTGAAGACATACACATCCTTGCAAGACCTTGCATTGCTGCTAAACGATGAGGGCGACACCGAGCGAGCTTATAAATATATAGCCCGTGCCATGGACGACATTATGGACAGCAATGCACGCAGCAGGCTGTTGCAAGTGGCAAAGTACATGCCTATAATACTTGGAGCTTATGAGCGTGCGCAAAATAAAGAACGCACCACTCGCATATTATACTATGTAATCGTGAGTGTGCTGGTTGTGATCTTGGTGGCGATACTGATGGTATTGAGCAAGCGTAACCGCAAATTAATAGAAGTGCGGCATAAGCTCGACGCTAAAAACAAGGAGCTTGTTTTGCTTAACGAAGACCTGAAAGATGTGAACGACCGGCTCGGAGAGTCGAACAAGATAAAGGAAACCTATATAGCGCAGTTGTTCAATATATGCTCAGGATATATCGATGATATGGAAAAATTCAGAGTCTCGTTGTCGCGCAAGGTTAAAGCCGGACAGATGGCCGACATAAAGGCTGCCGTCTCTTCACCTGTTACGACAGATGCGTTGAAGGATTTTTTCAAGAAGTTTGACGTGATATTCCTTGACTTGTTCCCAACATTCGTGGAAGATTTCAACAAGCTGATGCAGCCGGGTTCAGAAATAATACCTAAGGAAGGGGAATGCCTAACGCCCGAACTGAGAATTTACGCTCTTGTCAGATTAGGGATAAACGACAGTACGAAAATAGCAAGTTTCCTCCATTATTCATCACAGACGGTATACAATTACAGGATGAAAGTAAGGAACAAAGCCGTTGTCCCTAAAGACAAGTTTGTGAAAGCGGTTCAAAGTTTGTAGACATGTTGTAAAACATAGATTTTTTGAGCATTTATTGCTTCCTATGATAGTGTGTAAAGTTTACTTTATTTGAAAAATTACCAAAATTCAAGTTGCTGTTAATTAGTTATTTAGGTGTTGAAATAACTCTTTTTGAGTTTACTATGGCTGTTTATATGTCATATTTTTGTTACATATGAATGATAATTTTGCGAGTGTAGTTTTGCATACAATTATTCATACATATTAACAAACCTAATTAATTGATGAAACGTTTAAAGTCTGATTTATTCAAGGTGCTAATTATTATAATGGCACTAATCTTGAATCTTGATGTTTATGCGCAGACTAATATGGTTAGCGGGCTTGTTGTCGATGGCAATAATGAACCTGTGATTGGCGCATCTGTTATGGTTAAAGGCATGCAAACAGGTACGGCCACTGATTTTGATGGCCGTTTTTCTGTGAAAGTGCCCGAAAGCAATTCAATTCTCGTTATTTCCTATGTAGGATGTGAAACCCTTGAAATTCCGGCAAATTCTCCTGAATTGCAATCCGGAATAGTTTTGCGCGAAAGTGCTCAAAATCTTGACGAAGTTGTCGTGATAGGTTATGGTAGCGTTAAGAAGTCGGATGCCACTGGTTCGCTTGTCGCTATTAAGCCTGATGATTTCAACAAGGGTAATCGTGTGACTGCGCAGGATGCACTTGTCGGCAAGGTTGCCGGTGTGAATGTCGTTACCGGTTCGGGAGCTCCGGGTTCAGGAGCCACGATTCGCGTGCGCAGCGGCGCTTCGCTTTCGGCAAGCAACGACCCGTTGATTGTAATCGACGGAGTACCTGTCGATAACTCTACAATTGAAGGGTCATCCAACATCATCGGTTCGTTGAACCCTGATGACATAGAAACATTTACCGTGTTGAAAGATGCTTCGGCCACAGCCATCTACGGTTCTCGTGCATCAAATGGCGTGATTGTCATCACTACAAAGAAAGGTACCGACCGATTGACTGTCAATTATTCGAGCAATTATTCGGTGAGTACCGTGGCCAATAAACTCGATGTACTTACAGCCGACGAGTTCCGTGCATTTGTGCCTACTGTCACCGGTGTACCTTCAAATCCTTCTTTCGGCTCGGCCAATACCGACTGGCAAGACGAGATATACCGTGCAGCATTCGGTACGGAACAAAACTTGTCGGTATCGGGCAAGGTGAAACCTATTAACAGCCCGTATCGCGTGTCGCTCGGCTATACCAACCAAAACGGTATCATAAAAACAAACAATTACCAACGCATGTCGTTCGGTGGAAACATCGCGCCGTCGCTGCTCGATGACCACTTGACCGCCAATATCAACTTAAAGTTGTCTTGGGAAAATAACAAGATGGTCGACAATTCAGTTGTAAACAATGCTTTGCGCTACGACCCGACACGCCCGGTAATGACCGGCAGTCCTACTGCATCGACCGATCCGGGTCTTGGATATTTCATTTGGGAGAATGAAGGCGGCCCGATGGCCATACAGACCGACAACCCTATGGCTCAACTTAATCTTACCGACCAAAGCAACAAGGTGCTTCGCTCGATAGGTAGCGCGGCCATCATGTATAAGATTCACGGTCTTGAAGACTTGAAGTTGAATGTGAACCTTGGTTACGATGTGCTCGAAAGCAAGTACAACAAAGATGTACCAGAGCTTGCAGGAATGATGTACACTCAAAACCAAAAGGATGGTACAGGCTTGATGCAACGTGGCGTACAGAACAAGCGAAACTATTTGCTCGACGCATTTGCCAACTACGACAAGACCATATCTAAACACACATTTGGCATAATGGCCGGTTACGGATGGCAGCACTTCTGGAGAAAGTATAATCTCTCTACCGATGACCCACAAGGCAATCAATTGCTCAGCGATACGCACTATGAAACAGAGTATTACTTGTTGTCATTCTATGGCCGCGCCAATTACAGCTATGACGACCGTTACCTTGCAACAGTGACATTGCGCTCGGATGCTTCTTCACGTTTTGCCAAAGAAAACCGCTGGGGCATCTTCCCGTCGGTGGCTCTTGCATGGCGCATCATCCAAGAAGATTTCTTGAAAGAGCAGTCAGTGTTGTCCGACTTGAAGTTGCGTCTTGGCTATGGTGTTACCGGTCAGCAGGATATATTGAACGACTATCCTTACATGACGACTTTTACTGTATCTTATCCTGAAGCTTCATATCCATTTGGCGATACTTGGTATAATACTTATCGTCCTAACGGATATGACAGCGACATCAAGTGGGAAACAACCACTACATGGAATGCCGGCATCGACTATGGATTCTTGGGCAACCGCATCTATGGTTCTATCGACTATTACAAGCGATTTACAAAGGACTTGCTCAACACAATTAACGTGATTTCGGGTACCAACTATTCATCGGTCATCACGACCAATATCGGTAAGATGGAAAACCAAGGTGTTGAATTTGCCATCAATGCCGTTCCAGTGCGTACCGACGATTTTGAATGGACCATAGGATTCAACTATACATGGAACGACTCTAAAATTACCAAGTTGAACATGATAGACACAGGTCAAAACTTCGTTCAGACAGGTGCCATCTCGGGAACAGGAAAATATGTACAAGTGTTCATGGTGGGTGAACGTCCATACACTTTCTACTTGTGCAAGCAGGCTTATGATGAAAACGGCAAGCCGCTCGAAGGCCAGTACATACAACCCGACGGCTCGGTATCGAGCAATGAATACCGTTATGCCACAGGCAAGAGCGCGTTGCCAACCTCTTATATAGGCTTCAACACCCGTTTGTCTTATAAGAATTGGGATCTTGCCATCAGCGGTCATGGTTCGTTTGGCAACTATGTTTACAATTATGTTGCAGCCGACCAGTATGTTCAATCGGTGTACAGCGACCAAGGAAGCTACTCAAACATACTTCAATCCACTGCCGATACAGGATTCCAGACACAACAATTGTATTCCGACATGTGGCTTGAAAACGGTTCATTCTTCCGTTTTGACAACATTACGCTCGGTTACACGTTCGACAAGTTGTGGAATGACAACAGTCGTTTGCGTCTGACTGCATCGGTATCGAACATTGCCACTATCACCGGCTATTCGGGCATTGATCCTGAACTTCCCGACGGGCTCGACCGTGAAGTTTATCCACGCCCACGCACATATTCATTCGGAGTAAATCTCACATTCTAAAAAAAACTAATAATATAATGACAACAATGAAAAAATATATATTGACATTCATGATAGGCTGCCTTGGATTGCTCTCATCTTGCATAGGCGACCTTGATACAATGCCGCTCGACGACAACAATCTTGTGTCGGAGAAGGTGTACAGCACGAAAGAAGGTTACATGGGCGTGCTGGCAAAATGTTACGCTTCATTGATATTGACCGGCCAGCAAGGTGGCGACGGCGGTGACGGCGACTTGGAAGGAGCTAATGAAGGTTATTCGGGCTATACTCGCTTGTTGTTCTACTTGCAAGAACTTTGCACCGACAATTTCTTGATGCCGTCATCTTCAAATGGATTGCGCAACTGCCTTAACCTTAATTGGGTTCCATCGACATCGGTTGTGACTTGGACTTATCAACGGTTGTATATGTCGATTGCTTATTGCAATGAATTCTTGCGCGAGTGCACTCCCGAAAAGATGCAAGATCGCGGTGTGTGGGACGAAATGAGCGCCGATTATCTTAATTATCGTGCCGAAGCTCGTTTCATCAGGGCATATTGCTACTCTATGTTGTGCGATTTGTTCGGCGGTGTGCCTTACATCGATGAAAACACAGGTGTAAAGGAGATTCCGGTTCAAATGGACAGAAAAGGAACATTTGAATATGCCGAGAAGGAATTGAAAGCCATCCTCGGCGAAACGGGTGAAACCGAAGATGTGTTGAAGAGCGCGGGCCAAAATGAATATGCTCGTGTGGACGAAGTGGCAGCATGGTTCCTGCTTTCAAGGATTTATCTTAACGCCCAAACTTGGATAGGCGAGAATCGTTATGATGATTGCTATGATTATGCCAAGAAAGTAATCGATTCAAACGTTTATCCATTGGCTTCGGATTATCGCCATATTTTCCTCGCCGACAACGATGCTTGCAGCGAAATCATCTGGCCGCTTGCTCAAGATGGCTTGAAGGCTCAAAGCTCGGCTGGAACCAACTTCTATGTAAAAGCTTTCGTAAACGGCCCGATGGATGACTATTACTTGACAGGTGTAGGAACTCGTGGTTGGGGTAACGTTCGTGCAAAAACTACGCTCGTTGACGCTTTCGACCCTGCCGATGTAACATTTGATGAAAATGATACTTGGGGTAACAATAAGAATGACAAGCGTGCACAGTTCATGACAGCCCTTCCGGGACAAACCAAGGAGACTTGGGATGAGAACCTTGCCATGACAAGCACGTTTACTTGCGGCTATGGTTACATAAAATGGCGCAATGTAACGAAAGATGATCAGATCTGCGCCTCGGGCGACACTTACACATCTATAGACTGGCCTATGTTCCGCACAGCCGAGGCTTATTTGACGGCAGCCGAAGCCGTATTGCGCGGTTCAAGCCACGGCTCTCGCACCGATGCTTTGAATTATGTCAATGAAATACGTAATCGTGCGTACATGTCGGGCAAATATGCTCAGACCGGGGTCAGCTCGGCTGTTTCGGGTGAAATTTCCGACTCTGAACTTACGCTTGATTTCATCCTTGCAGAGCGTCAGCGCGAATTTGCTTCGGAGTGCTTGCGTCGTACAGACTTGATACGTTTCAATAAGTTCACTAAGGGCAATAACTGGGATTGGAAGAATGGCGAGCGTCTTGGCAGCGATGTTGCCGATACTTATGTCCTATTCCCGATACCTGAGAGCGAAATCTCGAATAACCCTGAACTTAAACAAAATGACGGTTATTAGTATACGGTTTTATATTTGAAGGTTTACCTGACGTCGGGGCAGGAGAATCGCTTTTCCGATTTTCTTGTCCCGATTTTGTAAAACAATGATTATTTTTGCTAATTATAAAACGATATTTATGAATAAACTTTTTAAACTGACTCTGGCCTTTTTGCTTTTACCATTTCTTGCATTTGCACAGACGGCCAAAGAAGAGATATTTGAAGATTTGAACAAGGCAGGAGGCGTGTATTATGCCTATCCTGTGAGCAGTGTCGAGCAGACAGCCGTGCCTAAGGGGTATGAACCGTTCTACATAAGCCATTACGGCCGTCATGGCTCACGTTATCTGGTCAGCGACAATGATTACTTATGGGTGCTTGAGTTGATGCGCAAGGCTGAGGATGCAGGCGCGTTGACTCCTCTCGGGCTTGATGCCCTCGACCGCATCGAGAAAGTGTGGGTTGAAGCCGAAGGCCGAGGCGGAGACTTGTCCCCACTGGGCGTGAGGCAGCATCGTGGCATCGCCGAGCGCATGTTTAACACATTCCCCGAGGTGTTCAAAGGCAAAGTGGACATTTCGGCTCGGTCGACAATCGTGATGCGTTGCGCGATGAGTATGGATGCTTTTTGCGAGCGATTGAAAGAGTTGAATCCCGAACTTCAGATTACACGCGAGGCCAGCAACCGCTACATGTGTTACATGAACTATCACAGTCCCGAGTCGAATAAGTTTACCGCTCCCGATGGTCCTTGGCAGGAGGAATATCGCAAGTTTGAGGAATCTCACACCAATGGAGACCGGCTTGTGAAATCGTTGTTCAGCGATGAGAAATTTGTGACGCGCAATGTCAATCCTCATACGCTTATGTGGGGCTTTTACTGGCTTGCCGTTGGTATGCAGGACATAGAGACTCAAGTATCGTTCATGGACTTGTTTGAACCACAAGAATTATTTGATTTGTGGCAGGCATTCAATTATCGTTTTTATGTATGCGACAGCAATTACGCCGGCAACAATGGCATGATGCTCGACAATGCCAAACCGTTGCTTGAAAATATAATAGAGTCGGCCGATGCTTGTATTGCAAGTGGCAAGACAGGTGCGACGTTGAGATTCGGCCATGACGGCAACCTTATTCCGCTTGTGGGCTTGCTTGGATTCAAGGATTGTTATAACTCGGTTGAGAATCCTGCCGATTTTTATAAACATTTTGTCACTTATGAAATTTCGCCCATGGCCGGAAACGCGCAGATAATATTCTTCCGCAACAAGAAAAATCATGAAGATATAATTGTGAAGTTCTTGCATAACGAGCGTGAAACATCGATTCCGGTAGATACCGACATGTACCCTTATTATAAGTGGACCGATGTGCGCAATTATTATACCGGCTTGCTTGCTGAGTAACGAATATTGCATGGTTACTGTTTCTTTAGAAGTAACCCATAAACATAGAAAGATGGAGCGGCATAGAGCTGTTCCATCTTTTTTGCATGATTCCAGGCCGTTTTAAGCGCGTCTGAGCCGATTTTAATACTCCTGTTGTCCAGACAGTGGAGACAAGATTTATCGCGTTTGTCGGTTACAGATTTGACCGATTCCATACATTTAGGCGTTTGAATCTCGTTCATATGGAACATAGCGCGTATGAATGTTTTTGTTGTGAGAAATGGAGGAGGTGAGGAAATAAAAAAAATCTGCCCGGCATCGCTGCCAAGCAGATTTTTTTATGCAGAACAAACTATGTGTTATTATCAGTCTTTAAATTTTGCGCAAAGGAATTCGCGGTTCATGCGAGCGATGTTGCTCAACTTGATGTTCTTCGGGCATTCGGCTGCGCAAGCACCGGTGTTGGTGCAGTTGCCGAATCCGAGTTCGTCCATCTTGCTTACCATTGCCTTAACACGGCGAGCAGCTTCTACGCGGCCTTGAGGAAGAAGGGCGAATTGGCTGACTTTTGCCGATACAAATAACATTGCCGAACCGTTCTTGCAAGCTGCAACGCAAGCTCCACAACCGATGCAGGTAGCCGAGTCCATAGCCTCGTCGGCAGCAGTCTTGGAGATAGGAATTGCATTTGCATCTTGAGCACCGCCGCAGTTGAATGAAACATAACCTCCGGCTTGTTGAATCTTGTCGAATGCGTTACGGTCGACCATCAAGTCCTTTATTACAGGGAATGCAGCCGAACGCCAAGGTTCAACAGTGATTGTGTCGCCGTCGTGGAAACGACGCATGTAAAGCTGGCAAGTGGTGGCACCTGTTGCAGGGCCGTGCGGATGTCCGTTTATGTAAAGAGAACACATTCCGCAGATACCTTCACGGCAATCGTGGTCAAACACGATAGGTTCTTCGCCTTTTTCAATCAACTGCTCATTCAATATGTCAAGCATTTCGAGGAACGAAGTGTCGGTAGGAATGTCGGTCATGTGGTATTCTTTGAAACCGCCTTTTTCCTTAGGACCGGCTTGACGCCAAATTCTGAGAGTGAAACTTATATTTGATTCCATTTTTTTGATACTTTTTTAACGATTAATTAAGACTTGTAGTTACGTGTTTGAACCTTAATAGCTTCGTAGTGCAACGGTTCCTTGATGAGAGTAGGAGCCACGTCGTCCGAACCGTTGTAATTCCAGCAAGAAACGTAGAAGTAGTTTTCATCGTCGCGTTTGGCTTCACCTTCCTCGGTTTGATATTCTTCACGGAAGTGTCCGCCGCAGCTTTCATTGCGGTTCAGTGCATCGTAAGCTATAAGTTCACCCATCGTTATAAAGTCGTTGAGGCGGAATGCCTTGTCAAGTTCCACATTCATGCCTTCTTGAGTACCCGGGATGAACAGGTTGGTTTCAAATTCCTTGCGGATTTCTTTCAATTTCTTCAATGCTGTTTCAAGGCCTTCCTTGGTACGACCCATTCCTACATATTCCCACATGATGTGGCCCAATTCCTTATGGATGGAGTCAACCGAGCGTTTACCCTTGATGTTCATCAAGTGATCCATGCGAGCCTTGCATTCTTTCTCGGCCTTGTCAAATTCAGGAGTGTCGGTCTTGAAGTGGGGCACAGTGATTTGGTCGGCGAGATAATTTTGGATGGTGTAAGGCAATACGAAGTAACCGTCGGCAAGACCTTGCATGAGCGCAGAAGCACCGAGGCGGTTTGCTCCGTGGTCGGAGAAGTTGCATTCACCGATTGCAAACAGACCCTTGATTGATGTCTGAAGTTCGTAGTCAACCCAGATACCGCCCATTGTATAGTGGATGGCAGGATAAATCATCATCGGGTTGTAGTATTTTACACCGTTGATTTCCCTTGCCAATTCGCCCGGATTGACGTCGGTGATTTCTTCATACATGTCGAAGAGGTTGCCATAGCGTTGTCTTACGACATCCAAGCCGAGGCGCTCGATACTTTCGGAGAAGTCGAGGAATACGGCAAGGCCGGTATTGTTCACGCCGTAGCCCTTGTCGCAGCGTTCCTTGGCAGCACGAGAAGCAACGTCACGAGGCACGAGGTTACCGAATGCCGGATAACGGCGTTCCAAGTAGTAGTCGCGGTCTTCTTCGGGAATGTCGCTACCTTTCTTTGTGCCGGCTTGCAGAGCCTTTGCGTCTTCGAGTTTCTTAGGAACCCAGATACGGCCGTCGTTGCGGAGAGATTCCGACATCAATGTAAGTTTTGATTGCTTGTCACCGTGAACCGGGATACATGTCGGGTGAATTTGAACGTATGCAGGGTTGGCAAAGTATGCACCTTTGCGATAGCAAGCGATGGCAGCACTACAGTTGCAGGCCATTGCATTGGTCGACAAGAAGTATGTGTTTCCGTATCCGCCAGTTGCTATTACGACAGCGTGAGCTGCAAAACGTTCGAATTTGCCTGTTACAAGGTTCTTGGCGATGATACCGCGTGCGCGACCGTCGATTATTACGACATCGTGCATTTCATAGCGGTTGTAGCTCTTCACTTTGCCCAATTGGATTTGACGGTTGAGCGAAGCGTATGCGCCGAGGAGCAATTGTTGTCCTGTCTGGCCTTTTGCGTAGAAAGTACGGGATACCTGGGCTCCACCGAAAGAACGGTTGGCAAGCAAGCCGCCGTATTCACGGGCGAAAGGAACGCCTTGAGCTATACATTGGTCGATGATATTGTTTGAAACTTCGGCAAGACGGTAAACGTTTGCTTCGCGGGCGCGGTAGTCACCACCTTTTACGGTGTCATAGAACAAACGATATACAGAGTCGCCGTCGTTTTGATAATTCTTGGCAGCGTTGATACCTCCTTGTGCGGCAATTGAGTGTGCGCGACGCGGAGAGTCTTGGATGCAGAAGTTCAACACGTTGAATCCCATTTCGGCCAAAGTAGAAGCAGCCGAAGCACCTGCAAGGCCGGTACCTACGACGATAATGTCGAGACGGCGTTTGTTGGCCGGGTTGACGAGCTTTTGGTGAGCCTTGTAGTTAGTCCATTTCTCAGCAATAGGACCTTCAGGTATTTTTGAGTCTATTACAGGCTGAGCAGTAGTTTTGTTGCCTTTTTTTATATCTTCCATTTCAGTATCGAAGTTTAATTGTTATTACTCAGCGTCATCCAATAATTCAATTATGGTAGAGCCGGCCTGTTCGATGACATGCTCTGTGTTGATGCCGTGCTTCAACATGTTGGTTTCGTCTTGAGCTTGGAATGTAAACCAGATAGCTTCAACGGCAAACAGCAAGCATACGACGGTGGCCCAAACGTTAGCAGTGGATTTGAGACGACGCAACCAGATGTCGTTGTTGGCACCGAGCGACTGGAACGCGCTCCAGAATCCGTGGGTCATGTGGAACCACAAGGCGATGAAACCGATTATGTAAACCGGAAGTACCCAAGGCAAGGCGAATGCTTGATAAACAAAACCCATGCCTGTTAATTCGAGGTGCTCGCCCAAGAGTTCGGGCAATTGCATCTTTGCCCAGAATTGCACGAGGTGTACAATCATGAAGCATACTACGATGATACCAAGCACGAGCATGTTTTGTGAAGCCCATTCCACGCTTTTAGGACGGCTTGTCACATTGTAACGGTCGTTGCCGCGTGCTTTACGGTTTTGCAGCGTGAGCCAAAACGAATAGATGATGTGAATCACGAATCCGGCGGCGAGCACTAATGTACCTGCAACCGCATACCAATTGGCGCCAAGGAATTCGCAAACGGCATTATACCCGCTTGGAGAGAATAACGCCACTGCATTCATCAGCACATGAAAGGTTACAAATAGGACGAGGAAAAGACCGGTGATTGCCATCACCATTTTCCTGCCTACAGACGAGTTTGTTAACCACATAGTAGTTCTGAATTAAGTTAATAATTTGATTTGATTTACAGTATTGTTTTAATTTGTTTACAAAATTATTCTATTTGGACGTTTCTACAAAAATTAAGGAAAAAAATCTTTAATAAAAGCTTGTCAACGACGCTTTGAACGTTTTTTTGACTCTTTCTTTTTCCCTTGCCTCTTTGTGTTCTTGCCTCCCTCGAAGGCGTCGCGCAACCGTTGCTGCTTGGACTCTTTCCTTTTTGATGTGACGCTTGCCGTTATTGGGGCACTGTCGATGTGGTGGGTGCCTATCGGGTGCTTCTCGTCGATAAGGGCGAAGTCGAGTTGCTTCTTGACGAGGTCGGCTCGGGCAATCTGTATTGTTACTTGGTCGCCGAGGCGGTAACGTTTTTTCTGCCTGCGTCCGATGAGGCAGTAGTTTTTCTCGTCAAATTCGTAATAGTCGTCTTCAAGGTCGCGTATCGGCACAAGTCCTTCGCATTTATTTTCGTCTATTTCAACATACAACCCCCATTCGGTCACGCCCGATATGGTTCCTTGATAAACCTTGCCGAGACGTTCGCCGAGGAATTCCACTTGTTTGTATTTGATAGAAGCTCTTTCGGCCGATGCTGCAAGTTGCTCCATGTCGCTTGAGTGCTTGCATTCGTCTTCTACTTTCTCGGCATTTGCGCTCCGACCTCCTTTTTTGTAGCGGTCGAGCAGGCGGTGAACCATCATGTCGGGGTATCGCCTGATGGGTGAAGTGAAGTGGGTGTAATAATCGAATGCCAACCCATAGTGCCCTATGTTGACAGTCGAGTAGACTGCTTTTGCCATGGATCGTATTGCGAGGGTCGAGAGCATGTTTTCCTCGGGCTTACCTTTAATTTCATGCAAGAGCCTGTTGAGTGATTTGTTGACTTCGGTCGAGGCTCCTTCGGTTTTTACTTTGTGGCCGAATTGGCGGACGATTTCACCGAAATTTTCAAATTTTTCCGGCGTTGGCTTGTCGTGGATTCGGTACACGAAAGTCTTGGCTTTCTTGTCGTGTGGTACTTTCCCTATGCTTTCGGCCACGGTCTTGTTGGCCAGCAGCATGAATTCTTCTATCAGCTTGTTGGCGTCTTTCGACACTTTGAAGTAAACGTCGACCGGGCGGCCGTTTTCATCGATGTCAAATCTCACTTCAAAACGGTCGAAGTCTACCGAGCCGTTATCGTATCTGTTTTTTCGGATTATCTTGGCAAGGCGGTCGAGTGTCAGGATTTCTTCGGCATAGTCGCCTTTGCCGGTTTCAATCACTTCTTGCGCTTCTTCGTAGGTGAATCGGCGGTTGCTCAATATCACAGTATGGCAGATGTCGGTGCTGATGATGTTTGCGTTGTCGTCAAGCTCCAATATGCAGGAATAGGCCAGTTTCTCTTCGTTGGGCCTCAGGGAGCATATTTCGTTGCACAGCTTTTCGGGTAGCATTGGCACGGTGCGATCTACAAGATAGACCGATGTTGCGCGGTTGTAGGCCTCTTTGTCGATTATGGACCCGGGGGTGACATAGTGTGTCACGTCGGCAATATGCACGCCCACTTGCCAATTGCCGTTTGGCAATTTTTGTAATGACAGTGCATCGTCAAAGTCTTTTGCGTCTTTTGGGTCGATTGTGAATGTGACGACGTTGCGAAAGTCTTTACGTTCGGAAATTATTTCGGGTGTTATGGTTGTGTCAAGCTCTTCTGCCGCTTTTTCCACTTCTTCGGGATACTTGTAGGGTAGTCCGTATTCGGCAAGGATGGCATGGATTTCGGCATTGTTCTCGCCTGCAACTCCGAGAACATCGATTATTTCTCCGACCGGGCTGTTGGCATCGTCGGGCCATTCGATTATCTTTGCCACGGCTTTGTTGCCCGTTTTGCCCCCTTTCAGCTTGTTCTTTGGAATCAAGATGTCGGTGGCGAGGTATTTGCTGTCGGTGACCAAATGTGCAAAGTACTTGTCGACTTGTAGCGTTCCTATGAATACTTGGTCTTTTTTCTCGATGATTTCTATTACTTCGGCTTCGGGTTCGCATCCCTTGCGCTGTGCGCAGATATGCACTTTCACTTTGTCTCCGTTCAAGGCGTGCATTGAGTTTCGCTCGGCGACAAATATGGCTTCATCTTCTTGCTCAAGTATGACGCTGTTTTTCCCATTGCTTCTTCTGACAAATGTGCCTATGGCCACATTGCCCCTTGCTTTTGCTTTGAATCTTCCGGGTGTCACTTCGGTGAGGAATCCTTCTATTGCAAGATTTTCAAGGACTTCCACGACGAGAGCCCGTTCTTTGGGCGTTTCGGCTCCGATGCCTGCCGACACTTGCTTGTAATTGTACGGAATATTGTCTTCTTTGTTGAAAAAGTCTATTACTTGATTTTCTACCACGCCTTTCTTCTTGCGTGTGCTTTTTTTGCCATCTTGATTATTTGCCATAAGTACAGCTTTTATGTTATCAGTCCTCGCTTGCGAAAGTGCATACGGGGCTTGTCGTTATGCATACAAATATAATGTTAATTTCCAAGAAATCGAAGGAACATGTGTTAAAATGCTTGCATCGGATGCCTGTAAAATGCGAAGCCGTGCGACTTTTCAGGTGGCACGGCTTCGTTATGTTTTTGCCTGTACAAAGAATTAGTCAAATAGCCTTGAGGTGTCGTCAAGCATGTCATGTGCCGTTTGGTCGGCGCGACATGGCACGACGGTTGCATAATTGTGTTTCAGCCAATACAGGTCGGTTGTTTGGTTGTCAGGTTCTTCGGCAATGTATTTACCTGTAAGCCAATAATATGGCATGCCGTGTGGGTCGATGCGGCTGTCATATTCTTCAGTCCAACGGCCTTTTGCCGCTATTGCAGTCTTTATGCCGTTTAGTTTTTCACATTTTGGAATGTTTACATTGTAGCAAACCCCTTGCGAAGGCAAGCGGTTGTAGATAGCGGCTTCGATAAATTTACGCACGACCGGGGCGCAGATGCCGAAATCGGCATCGGGCATGTAGTCTCCGTAGGAAAAGCCTATGCTTGGCACATTTAGGAACGAGCCTTCAAAGACGACACCCATTGTGCCGGAATATATTGCGCTGTTGCCGGAATTGTATCCGTGGTTTATGCCTGATAATACGACGTCGGGAGTGCGTGGCATCAAATTATTGACTGCCAATTTGATGCAATCTACAGGCGTGCCAGTGATGTAGTATGACGTAAATCCCGGTTCTTGGGTTACTAATTTCGCACGCAAAGGGGTGATGACTGTCAATGCCGACGATTTGCCCGACTGATGGTCGTGTGGAGCCGCAACGAACACATCGCCATATTCCCGGGCAATATCGGTGAGGAATTTAATGCCTTTGGCCGAGTAGCCGTCGTCATTGCCTATGAATATGAGTGGTCGTTTTTTGCAATTGTCCATGAGATTGTATGTCGCTTGGAAATATGTTTTACTATTACGGTTTTTATTTTATTGGAATCAGCAATGTTTGGCCGGCTCTGATTTTGCTGCCGCGGATTCCGTTTGCCCTGCGAATGTCGGAAACGGTAACTCCTTTGTATTGCATAGCTATTCCCGAGAGAGTTTCACCCGATTTCACTTTATGCTTGCGTGTGCGAGCTTTTTTCTTGCTGCTCGATGATGATGAAGATTGCTTTTTCTTGGTAGTGTTTTGAGCAACTTCCTCTCCATTGCTGTTGACGCGTACACGTTGGTAGGTGCGTATTTTAAGCAATTGTCCACGTTGGATGTTGTCGCCGCTCATTCCGTTGGCTTTTTTGATGCTATTTATGGTAACACCGTATTTGCGAGCTATTACCGACAGAGATTCGCCACGGCGCACCTTGTGGTATTTTGTTACAAGCCGGCGCTCGTAAGTGTAGTTTCCATTGTCCGAAGCGACTGAGTAGTCGGTAGGCTGGACAACTCCGCGCACCCCGTATTTGCTCGTGTTGAAGTTCAAGATGCTGTCCTCGCTCATTATGTAGCTGTAAACCTGCTGTGAGGGCAATATCAGCTTGTAGGGATGTGTGTTGCCCGGAATTATGTCCTTGCGGTATTGAGGGTTCAATACTCGTATTTCTTCGACTGGCATGTTGAGTACAGCTGATATCTGGTCGAAGTGTACGCGCCTGTTAATGCTTATAGTGTCGGTAATTAGCGGTTTTTTTGCGAGGCTCGGGCTTATGTTATGGCACTTGAAGTAGGTCATGACATAATTGGCTGCAATGAAGGCCGGAACATATCCGCGAGTCTCTTTCGGCAAGTAGTAATATATTTCCCAAAAATCTTTTGAGTCGGAGTTTCCGCTGGCGGCTGCCGCGCGTCTCAAGGCTTTGTTTACATTGCCCGGCCCGCAATTGTAGGCCGCGATGGCCAGCGACCAGTCATTGTAAATTCCATATAGCTCTTTGAGGTATTTTGCTGCCATTTCGGATGAACGATATGGGTCGCGGCGTTCGTCGACGAGCGAGTTCACTTCCAGGCCGAGGCCTTTGGCTGTACCTATCATGAATTGCCACAAGCCTGTGGCACCGGCACGCGATACTGCTACCGGGTTGAGTGCCGATTCGATAACGGGCAAATATTTTAATTCAAGAGGCAGGCCCTCTTTTTCAAGAGCTTGTTCGAAGATAGGCATGTAGTACATGCTCATTCCGAGCATAGTCTCGACAAGGCTGCGGCGACGCTCGACATACATCTCGATGTAACTGCGCACGATTTGGTTGTAGGGCATTTCAATGACGGTCGGCAGTGCTTGTAATCGCTCGATGTATTCTTTGTCGCTCAGGTTGTCGTTGCTCGACAAGTTTTCGACATCGGCATCGAGAATCATGTAATTGCGTATATACCAGTTTTCGCGCATGGCGCGAGTGTCGGTTTCAAAGCTTTCGGGGTATATGATTGCCGTGTCGGATATTGTTTCCTTGATGGTCAGTATGGTGGGTGCCGGTGCGGCCATTGATGCTAAAGCCGATGCGCCTGCTATGATTGATATTAATAAGTTCCTTTTCATCATTATATTATGTTGTTGATATCGGTTTCTAAGCAAGTCAAAACTCGAGGCTTACAGCACCTCCGAGCGAAGGTAGGTTGCTTGTCTGTGGCTGACCTATGGCAGCCGGTTTCAATTTTATCGACAAATCGGGCGAAATGTCGAAGTTGGCAAGCGATGCATCCACATAAGCATCTATGATGCACACAAGATATAGTCCCACCATGCATATTATGCACAGATCCCTGTTGCGCCGGTAAAAGTCTTTTCGCGACCGTAACGTGTTTTCGAGCCAATCCATGTCAAGGTCTTCTTCCCTGATTGTGGAAGGATAGAAATCCATGTAGCTTTTGGTGTTAGGGTCGTTGTCGGTGATGTCTCCGTAGGCTCGCGTGTAGTCTTTCAACATCTGGTTGTTCCATGACGTTGCATAGGCGAGACCCACATATCCGCCGGCAATGATCGGCAGCTTCCAGTATCTGCGGTTGTATATCTGTCCCAATCCTGGGAACAGGGCCGATAGCCATACGGCACGCGTAGGGTCGGGGTTGAATATCTTTATTTCTCCGTAAGCCGCCCTTTCGAGCGAATCTTTTCTTATTGAATCGTTTCGAGCCTTGATGCGTTGTGCCAGCAACTCCGACGATATGCTGTCGGCCGCAGCAATATCCACGGTGTCGGTCAGCATGTCGATTGCGCTGATGCTGTCGGCAGGGACAGCGACAATTTCATCTTCATCGAGAACCACTTTCATCCTGTCGCCGGGCAATTGCCGGGGAGCGGCTTCATGTATTATCGAGTCGGCCGGAATGGAATCGGTCATCTGGCTCAATACCTTTGCATCGGCAAATGCTTGTACGGGAACGATAAATGCCATGCACAGCACCAGAGCCACGCACTTATATAAACATTCTTTTGTCCTCTTGGAGAATTTCACTCTCAATTTATTATTATAACGGGTTTGCAGAATGCAAATTTACTGCAAATTTTGCAAATCGTCGTTCTTTATGCGATCAAAGATATTAATTAATCTTTCAAGTTCTTCTTCATTGTTGAAAGGGAATGTAATTTTTCCTTTGCCTTTGGCATCGCACGAGAACTTTACCTGCGTGTTGAATGATGCAGATAAATGTTTCTTGAGGATGTCATAATCCTTGTCGGTCAATCTTTTAGGTTGCGCTTCCTGCTCGCCGCCTGCTTCTTGGCCTTTTTCATTGTAGACCTTGGCGAGGGCTTCTACCTGACGCACAGATAAGCCTTTTTTCAATGTCTCATTATAAAGTTTTAACTGCAATGAAGGTTTTTCAACGGCGAGCAGGGCTCTTGCATGTCCCATGTCGATGCGCTTATCGCGCAATCCCAGTTGCACCTCGGCCGGTAACTTGAGAAGGCGCAGGAAATTGGCCACGGTGGCGCGTTTTTTGCCAATACGCTCGCTCAGCCGTTCTTGCGTGAGGTTGTACTGCTCGATCAACTTCTTGAATGTCAAGGCTATCTCTATTGCATTCAAATCCTCTCGCTGTATGTTTTCAATCAATGCCATTTCGGTTATTTCGGCATCGTTGGCAGTTCTCACATAAGCCGGTACGGAATCGAGTCCGGCGATTTTTGCAGCCCTGAAACGTCTTTCTCCCGAGATTATTTGGTAGCTGTCGGCACCAATGCTTCGCAACGTTATGGGCTGTATTATGCCCAATTCCTTTATTGATGAAGCCAGTTCTTGCAGAGAATCTTCATCGAAGTTGGATCGTGGCTGCTCCGGGTTTGGAGAGATTTGTTCTATTGGGATTTCATTGATGGCCGATGAGCCACTTGTTTGGATATCGTCCATTGAAATGAGCGAATCCAGGCCGCGGCCTAAGGCAGAACGTTTCACCGACATGATTATAATGTTGTAATTTTATAGTTAAGTCTGTTGTGTTTGAATGAATTGAGAAAATTTGTATCAAGCCGACTGGCGGTTTCTGGCTCTCGTAATCAGTTCACGGGCCAGTTGCAAGTGGCTTGTAGAGCCTTTGCTCTCGGCATCATACAGGATGGCCGGGAGTCCGTGGCTTGGAGCCTCGCTCAGCCTGATGTTGCGAGGAATGACAGTATTGAATACCATTTCGCCGAAATGGCCTTTTAGTTCTTCATATATTTGGTTGGCAAGCCTGAGGCGGGCGTCATACATTGTCAACAGGAATCCTTCGATTGCAAGGTGCGGGTTAAGTTTGGATTTTATTATGCGTATAGTGTTGAGCAACTTGCTGATTCCTTCAAGCGCGAAGTATTCGGCTTGGACAGGAATGATTACCGAGTCGGCGGCCGTGAGCGCGTTGACAGTGATGAGGCCGAGCGACGGGCTGCAATCGATGAGGATGAAATCGTAATTGTCCCTGACTTGCGCGAGCATGGTGCGCATCACTTTTTCGCGGTTGGGCTTGTTGATAAGTTCCAATTCGGCACCCACGAGGTCGATTCGCGACCCGATGAGTTCGAGATTGTCCACGCAAGTTTTTACTTGAGTTCCGTTGAGGGGGTAATCGTCCACGAGACATTCATATATAGATGATGTCATCGACTTGGGATCTATTCCAAGTCCGGAGGTTGCGTTTGCCTGAGGGTCGGCATCGATAATCAGTACTTTTTTACCTTGCACGGCGAGAGAAGAGGCAAGGTTGATGGCCGTGGTGGTTTTTCCCACGCCGCCTTTTTGGTTGGCTATTGCGATAATTTTACCCATACAAATAAAAATTTCACATTGCAAAGGAATCATATTTTGTTTATATATCATTGTAATTCAGATAAAAAAATGCAAAATTGTTGATAAGTGGGCTTTTTTGTTAATAACTTGGCTCGGGCATGGAAGTTATCAACAATTGTTCAAAAAATTGACTCGGTAGCCGAAGAATAGGGAAAAACAAAAGGCTGTCCCGTTTGGAACAGCCCGAGTTATGATTAATCCGTGTTTATATGTGCGTCATGCGCAACATTCAATCCATGTCCGGCAGCAATTGTCGTTGATTACGCATGCTCTTGGAGAACGCGCCCTACGTTTCTTTTCATCGCGTATTTTCCGTTGAATCTTCCGTTCCACTTGGAATATGCGCATTGTCTGGTCGGCGTTGAGGATTTTGCTGAATTTGACGATGTAATCTTTTTGCAACTTTATCACTCTTTCGTTCACATCGAGATGGTCGGTAATTATTTTTGCTGCTTCGTCCGATGTCGATGCTTTTGCCCTGTGCCCGTATTTCCTTGAATGGAATACATTGTTCAAGTCGCGCAGGTAGTCTCTGTATAAGGGGATAAGTTGATTGGTTTGTTCTTCGGTCAGTTTCAGTTCTTCCTGTATCATTTTCATCCTTGCGTTGAAAATCAGTGCGGCATGTTCCTCCGACAGCTTTTTTCTCTTTTCGGCGTTAGCACTTGGTGTGGCGGCGACAAGGCACACAGCCAGCAGTATCAGAAAATAAATTTGTTTCATAGCGTGTGAAGATTATTTTGATTAATATTCGTCTTCGGTTTCCATGACGGGCAGGTCGTCAAAAGTGCAATAGTCGAGGCTTGCAAGCTGGTCGTTGCTTAGTTGCGACAGTACCGTGCCAAGCGACTTGCTGTTGGCGATTGTTTCGGCTGTGCAATTGAAGCCGTTGCTTTCCGTTCCCGGCGTGAGGATGGTAAATAGCATGGCGGTGATTGCAATTGCGGCTGCTATGCCCGATGTGGCGTATGTGGTTATGCGTCTTATCGCGGAGCGTTTTTGCTTTGTCTTATTCAACAGCGCATATTCGGTGCATCGTTCCACGAGGTCGTTTACATATTCTTGATTCTCGTGGAAAGGCATTTTTTTACCAAATTTTTCGAAATCGCCATTTTTCATAGTGAATTTTCTTTTAAATAATTCTTGATTTTCGTCACGGCGAAGTGATAGTTTGTTTTCAGGGTGTTTATGTTTTTCCCTGTTATTTTGGCTATCTCTTCGTAGGGCAATTCATCGTAGTATCTCAGGTTGAACGCAAGTCGTTGTTGCGTGGGCAGTTGCAGCAGTGCCTTTTGGAAAAGCAATTCGGCTGTGTCGGCTTCTACGCCTGCTTCATCTTCGAGTTTCTCCACAAGAGTCTCGCCAATTGCGTCAATCGACTGGAATATACCCACTTTCCCACGCAACATTCGCAGAGCCTCGTTTGTGGCGATTCGGTAGACCCAAGTTCCCAATGTACTCTTCTGCTGGAATTTTTCTATTCCGGCCAATATATTTATTGCAGTTTCCTGCATTACATCTTCGGCGTCTTCGTGGCTTACGACTATGCGGCGGACGTGCCAGTACAGTCGAGAGCCGTATTTACGCATAAGCAGCCTGAATGCCTTGTCCTTGTCTTCGGGCGACTTAAGCATTTCCACCAATTCATCGTCGGTCTCTGCTGCTTGTTTCATTTTGTCGTTTTCTGGGTATTTGATGCTCAAAGTGACGGGAAGTTAAATGGTGAGGATAAAAAAATTGAGATTTAACATTTGTGGACTCAAAGCCGCGTTATCGGATAATCGGATGCGGTTATCCTATGTGCGGTGGGTTTATGAAGTTGTACATGGCCTCGGCAGGGTTGTTCTTTTTCATGAAAGTTTCGCCTATAAGGAATCCAGAGTAGCCTATGGCACGCAAGCGGTGAATGTCTTGATGTGAACATATTCCGCTAAGTGCTACTTTGTCAATCTCTGGTGGTAACTTAGGCATCATGTTGTAGGAAGCGTCTATGTCGGTGGCAAAAGTCTTATAGTCGCGGTTGTTGACTCCTATGATGTCGGTGCATGCCGGAATTTTTTTAATGTCGTCGGTGGTATTGATGTCGAGCAACACCTCCATTCCGAATCTGTGAGCCACTACCATCATGGCTTCGATTTCTTCGGTGGAGAGGAATGAGGCCGTCAGCAGCACGGCGTCGGCACCGTAGACGTAAGATTCAAGTATCTGGTACTTGTCGATGATGATGTCCATGCGCAGGATGGGTATGGATACGGCCTTGCTTGCCAAGGCAAGGTCGTAAAGGGAGCCTCCGTAAAATCGAGTGTCGGTCGTTACGGCAATTGCCGATGCCCCATGCGTCTGGTATCCTTTTGTCACCTCGTAGGCATCGGCCAAGGGGTTGAGATTTCCCTTCAATGGGGATTTGCGCTTGAATTCGGCTATGATTCCTGTGTAATTACCGTTTATGGCTCCGGACAGCGACAGTGGGGTGCGCCGCGTGCGTCTCGCCATGTCGAACATCATCGATTCGCTGATGGCGAGTTTCATAGCTTCGACCTCGGCACGCTTGTTTTCGATTGCCGCTGTAAGGAAATTTGTCATAATCGTGTGTGATATAATATATTTTGTGCTTGATGCTTAAATGTGCATTAAATCCCTGTATATGTCGAGGGCAGTTTTTACATCATCGATTGAGACAATCGAGCCGACTTTTATCACGCCTATGTCTTCAAGCAACGAAACGTTGATTTCGCCGCCAAGGCTCTTCTTGTCGTGTTTCATCAGTGAGATTATTTCATCGTATTCGTCGCATGTGATGTGGAATGCTCCGTAATTGTCGGCAACAAACCTTGCCACCTCATGCAACACTGCCGACGGGAACTTGTAAAGCATGTGCGACATTACGAGTTCTGCCACCAAGCCCCAAGCCACGGCATATCCGTGAGGAACCGGGGCGTTGCGTTTCATAGCGAGGCTTTCGAATGCGTGTCCGGCCGTATGCCCGAGGTTCAAAGCCTTCCTGATCCCATGTTCATGTGGATCTTCCTTGACTATGCGCTCCTTGAGCATTACCGACTTTTTCAGCAGGTACAACAGATGTTCAAGGTCGCCATCGGTGATGTCGTAAGCTATCAGTTCGTTGAAGTATCCCTTGTCGCTCAGTAAGCCGTGTTTCAGCATTTCGGCATAGCCCGATTTCATCTCGGTCGAGGGCAGCGTGTCAAAAAACAGGGTGGATATGATAACCGCCGAAGCTTCGTTGAAAACGCCTATTTCGTTTTTAAGCCCTGAGAAGTTCACGCCTGTTTTCCCACCTATAGAAGCATCGACAGCTCCAAGTAGAGTGGTTGGTATGTTGACGAACTTGATACCTCGCTTGAAAACTGACGCTGCAAATCCTCCAAGGTCGGTTACCACGCCGCCGCCGATGTTCAACAGAATCGTCTTTCTTGTAGCTCCGTTGTCTACGAGTTGCTGCCACACCGATGCGGCCGTGTCGAGATTCTTGTTTATGTCGCCTGCCGCGATTGTGATGCGTGGAGATGATGCCAGCAGCGGAATGTCGCATATTTTGGGTAACGCAAGTCTGTCGGCATTCGTGTCGGTAAGCGTTACTACTTTGTTGAAGTCGGCGTTGCCGAGTATGCGGTTGAGTGCATCGGCAATGTCATTGGTGTATATTATGGATTGATGTTCCATGCGTGTTTAGGTTTTATTTGATTGTCATTGCGGTCGCTTCAAGCAAATCGGGAAGTCGCCGGGCAAATTCGGGCATAGAGTGATAAACGATGTCGGCTCCACTTGCCGTCATGTCGGCTTCGGGAATAGGACCGGTCGTTATGCCTATCGTGAAGCAACCTGCTGCATGGCCGGCTTTTACTCCGAGAGGCGCGTTTTCAATTACGAAGGCTTCACCAGCCGTGCAACCTGCAAATTCGAGTCCTTTCAAGTATGGTTCCGGGTTGGGTTTGCCGTGTGTCACGTTGAGTGCTGTTACCCTGTTCTCTGGCAAGAAGATTCCCGGGTAGTCCCGGTCGAGCCTGTCAAGGATTGAATGTTGTCCCGAACCGGTGACAAGCACACATGTAATGCCGGCATTTTTCAACTGGGTGAGCATGTCGCCTGCTCCCGGCATTTTGGCGGGTTCTCCTATTTCGGCAAAATATCGTGCTTTCCGAGCATAGAGTTCTTTGCATTCCTCGTCACTTGCGTCTCGTCCGTAAGCGCGTTGGTACAATATGTTGATCGTAGCAGCTCCGGTCATGCCTTCATAGGCATAGAATTCATCGCGAGTGCATTCTATTCCGAGTTCTTGCGCCATTCTGAACCATGCGGCAGTGTGGCCTTTCATCGAGTCGTACAGGACGCCATCCATGTCGATTAGGGCAGCTTTTATTCGTAGGGAGTCATATCCGTTACGGGCGAGGTAGTTGTTTACAGCTTTGGATTCGTACATTGTGAATTTGAACATTAAAGAACAGTGTGGTTAGGCGACTGCCATGCAAAGTTAACATAAATCTATATATCAACCGTCGGAAATATGCAGATTAACGCAATAAGATACAGTTATGAGTTTGTAAGGGCAACTTGAAATTGATCAGAGGAGTAATTACAAAAGGGTTTCCAATTGTTGCTTTATGCAGCACATATTAGTCAGTTGTCATGTTTTCATTCTTATTTCTGTCCTGCATGATGTTGTCCATTTGTTCCTTAGCCCAATGAATAAGAGAATCCAGATGTGGCAGCAGGGATTTGCCCCTGTCGGTTAAAGAATATTCTACTTTAGGTGGTATCTGTGCATACACTTTGCGTTTGACAATGCCGTCGTTCTCCAACGTGCGCAAGGTTACGGTCAACATTTTCTGAGATATGTCGGGAATTGCTTTTTTGAGTTCACCGAATCTCATGATAGGTACTTGCTCTAATGAGAATATTGTCAGTATCGACCATTTGTCACAAATGCGCGAAAGGATATTTCGTATTGGGCAATTTTTGATAAAAATTTCGTCTTTTAAATTGTCGACTTCCATAAATTATTGTGTATTAAATACAATACAAAAGTAACAAAAAATCAAATTTTATATAAGGTTACTATATTTTATGTAGTATAAAATATGTTAATCGTTCATAGACAAGTGGCTAATGCTGAGTTTGGTTTCTGTTTGGTAAGTATCTGAATATTAAGTGCCTGCTTGTTTGCATTGGCATTAATGCATAATTTTGTGCCATTGCAATAGTAAAGTATAATTCATAATAAAAAAACAGGTATGAAAAATGTAGTATTAATTGGTGCGAGCGGATTTGTAGGTACCGCCATATTGAACGAACTTTTGGATCGAGGTCATCATGTGACGGCAATTGTGCGCAATGCGTCAAAAATAAAGAGAGAATCTCCCGATTTGGAAATAAAAGAAATCGATGTGGAGGATGTGCCTGCCATAATTGAAGTCCTTAAAGGCAAAGATGCGGTGATAAGCGCATACAACCCGGGATGGACAAATCCAAATATGTATGAGGACACTTTGCGCGTATATCCTAAAATATTGGATGAAGTGAAAGCTTCGTGCGTGAAACGTTTGCTCATTGTGGGTGGTGCTGGCAGTCTGTTTGTAAAACCGGGTTTGCGATTGGTCGATACCGGCACTTTGCCTGAAGCGTGGCTTCCCGGAGTTAAGTCGATGGCAAAGTTTTATCTTGAAACTTTGGTGAACGAAAAGGAGCTTGATTGGGTATTCTTTTCTCCGGCAGCCAATCTGGGTAATCTTACCACAGGCGTGCGCACAGGAAAATTTCGTCTTGGTAAGGACGACTTGATTGTGGATGAAAAAGGCGAGAGCTTTATCTCGGTTGAAGATTACGCAATGGCGATGGTTGACGAATTGGAACAAGAAAACCATCACAGAGAGCGTTTCACTATTGGTTATTAAATACCCTCCGGGCTTTTGTGGTGAATATGGAAAAAGTATTGGATTTTATAGTTAAGCGCAAAAACGTTGTATTGGCGACTGTGGATAGCGACAAGCCTAAGTTGCGCGTGTTCCAGATTATGAAACAGGATGGAGCGTCGTTTTATTTTGCCACAAATAAAGGAAAAGAGGTTTACACGCAGTTGCAACGTAATGGTAACGTTGAATTTATTGCGATGGATGGGAATGTATAGGTTCGTGTGGCAGGTCATGCCTTTTTTTGATGTGCCAGACGACATGGCGCAAGAGATATATCGCACAATCCTATCTTAAAGCATTTCCATGACAGCTATAAGACCATTGCTTTTTTCGGAGTAAAGGCCGAGAAAATCGATTATTATGACTTGGGGGCCAATCCTGTAACTTTTGAATCGGTCTCTTTAGTATAAGTTATTGGGAGATAGTATTATGAGGAAGTGCTACGCGTTGTTGTCGGCTCTCTTTGTCGCATTGACGGCAATTTTTGTCAAGGTAGGGGTAAGGACATTAATTCCGACTTGTCCACTGCCATACGCACCACGGTGATATTCTTTCTTTATCACATGGAGGCATTATCTTGTTTGTTGTTTGGCTCACATGTCAATGAAATAAAGGAGATTTCACCGTCATGCGTGGTCGTTTCTATTGCTAAGTGGAGTTGCGACTAGGTTGTCGTGGCTATTCTACTTTAAGGCATTGCAGGCGTGCGATGTTTCGTGAATGGTGCCGATAGACAAGTTAAGCGTAGTTATTACGATTTGCTTATCTCAAGGAGGAAGTCAGTCTGCAAGTGATATTGGAGCACTGTTAATTACTTGTGGAAGCGTCATTATATTTATTAAATGATTTTATGACGTGATTTTGTATGCAAAAGCAGGGGCTGTACATAAAGTGCAGCCCCTGCTTTTGATTCCTTGCGAGGTTATTCTTTATAGATGTTTTCAGTTTTGCCACTTGCCGAGAGTTTAGGGTTGCCGTTGTAGCATATTTCCCCACTACCCGAGGCATGTGCTTTAAGAGAGACATTGGCTGTGCATTCTATTGTCCCCGAGCCTGTGACGCTTGCCGATACATTGTTGGCAATGAGGTCGGCCGCATCTATGCAGCCTGAGTTGAGCACATCGTAGCTGGCATTGCTGCTTCGGCCTGCAAGCGTAATGTCGCCCGAACCTGCAAGGGATGCCGCAGTGTTGTCGGCTTGCAGGTACTCGCATTCCAAGTCTCCGCTGCCGTTTACCGAACCCGAGAAAGATGAAGCTTTGAGCGACTCTATCAACAAGTCGCCGCTTCCATCCACAGTAGAGCTTGCGTATTTTGACGAGGCTGACGAGATGCTTATGTCGCCACTGCCGGCTACAGATACTTTTAGGCCTTGGGATGCGTCGGCTTGTTGTATTGCCAAATCTCCCGAACCGTTAACTGTTGCTGTTATCGAGCCTGCCGTTATCCCACCAAGCCTCAAGTCTCCACTGCCGTTGATTGTCGCCTTTACGTTTCCGGCTTTCACGCCTGGAGCGTACATGTCGCCACTGCCCAATATTTCAAATTCTGCATCGCCCGAGGTGCTTACGTCCGATTTGACATACATGTCGCCGCTGCCTGTTATTGTAAACTTGTCGGCGCGAGGCGAGTAGGCGTATATTGTCACATCATCAATGTCAACGTCTTCATTCCAAAAATATCCGTGTTGTTCCTTTTTGCATGAGATGCGCAATTGTGAGTCCTCTACTCGGATGTCGAGCATCGACAACGCTTTGTCAGGGCCTTCGATTTTGATGTGCGACGTTGAATTTGTGGCATATACGACATTAATCGAGCCTATAAGGTTTATTTCGGTGAAATTATCCACTTTCATGTTTCGGGAGACGACTGTCGTGCCTGCTTGAGTGGTACAGGAAGATGCTGCTGTCAAGAATGCGGCCAATGCTAATGTGATAGATGAAATGCTTTTCATTGTGTAATATTTTATATTTTTTTGTTTATGTCCATTAGACGTGGTGAGAGTGTCCGAAAGTTGCATTTATTATGGAAATGACAGCATAAATTTATAATTTTTGCACGATATGTTGAAACGCAATCTCAGTTTTTATTTGCTGTTTTCTCAATTTCTGCCCGTTTGAACTTGTTGTCGGCTTTCCTGTATAAGCATATCCATGCCAGTGGAATAGCTGTGCCCACGATTGTGTATAAAATCCAGAACAGGTCGCCGTGGTGGTCGTGTATCACCATGTGGCATCCTATTTGGCCGAAATCGAGACCGTACCACCATATTTTTACAAGGCTGACCAACTTGAATGCAGATATGTGGAAAATGTAGACATATACCGACATGTCTCCGGCGTAAACGAGGAATCGTTTTACAGGATTGTCGTGCTTGTCGATGGCCGACGCTATGATGTGCAGCATCAAGAAGCCTGCAATGCCTGTGAGAGGCAACGTTAGGGCATCTTGTAGTTTCGGAGAAAGGTTCATGCCAGCCCATGCAAAGTGGGTGCCGGCGCACAGGAATGCGAAAAATAGCACAGCCATCCACCATCTCAGTCTCAAACGTGGTTCAAAGTGCCGGTATATCACTCCGCAGGCAAAAAACAGAATGCCCCAAGTCTCTCTTATGCCGCCTTGCACAACGTTAATTACCGACAGCTTGTTGCTTATCTTGAATACTGCAAATGCCACGGCGAGAATGGCGATAGCGGCAGCAACTTTCCATCCGTTAAACCATGAGTTGCGCTTCTCAAGCAGCTTGAACAATATGAGGAAAACTATGCTTGAAATGAGCAATGCCCTGAAAAACCAGAATGCGCCGGCGAGGAATTCATCATATCCGCCCATTGCGAATACGATTGAAACGAGGCGTTGCAGGAATTGGTGGAGAGTGTAAGGGTGCGTGACACCTCCGCTCCAGTTGCCGTATTGCTCGTTGAGTATCCCTGCGGTGAAGAGGAAATTGTGGATAAGGAGGAAGAACAAGCTCCATTTCAAGAACGGAATGTATAGACTGTTGAAACGTTTTCGGCAAAACTCCCATGGCTCGTCCACATTCTTGCGAGAAAAGAAGTAGCCCGAAGCCATGAAGAATACCGGCATGTGAAAGAGGTATATGAACGTGGTTATTTGTCCGGGGGCTTCGGCGTGGCCGAGTACCATGAGTATGATGGCAAGCCCTTTGACAATCGACATTGTGGTGTTGCGTTTGCTGCTCATCGGGTATTGTTTGTCTGTTTGTCGACAAAAATAGCGAAAGTTGAGCGCAGGACAATCAAACTTGTTTGAAATTGTCATGCCAAGACGCATTATTGAAAATAGCGAAAGTCGAGCGCAGGGGCAAGCCAATTTTTTTGCACAATGTTTGAGGGATATTATTTTTGTGATTGACAAATTATTAAAAGACAAATTGGAAAGTAGGCATGGCACGAAAATTTATTTTGATTGTTGCGATGGTAATGGCGGCTATTATGGCGAAGTCGCAGTTTTTGTGGAAAATATCGGGCAAAGGGGTGGAACATGACTCGTATGTTTTGGGTACGCATCATGTGGCTCCGTTGTGGATGCTCGACAGTATAGCTGGATTTGATGAAGCTTTTTCGTCCTGTGAACAGGTTTACGGGGAGGTAAAGATGTCTGAAGCCGGAGCGGCCATGGCTGCAAAGATGCAAAAATACATGATGGCTCCCGAGGACAGCCTCCTGACGTCGCTTTACGACGAGGATGAGTTGAAGGTGGTAGATGCTGCCGTAAGGAAATATTTCAATGTGCCTGTCGGGCAACTTGCCATGATGAAGCCGGCAGCGTTGATGACGCAGGTTGCAGTAATATTGTCGGCCAAGGCATTTGACGGCTTTAACCCAGAGAAGCAGATTGATGGCGTAGTGCAGCAAATGGCTAAGGGGCGTCACATGGAGATAAACGGATTTGAAACTGTTGAGGAACAGTTGCATTTGCTTTTTGACACCCCGGTTGCTGAACAGGCCGAAGACCTGTTGGAGATGTTCAAGGAAGAACAGCGGTATGTGGATTTTTCGAGACGGTTGGCCGATTTGTATGTGCATCAAGATATCGACGGGTTGTATGAAATGATGCTTGACCCTGAATTCGGAATGACCGAGGCCGAGACTGCCGTGATGATGAATGACAGAAATGAGAGATGGATTGAACAATTGAAAACCATATTGCCCGAAAAATCAACATTCATTGTGGTGGGAGCCGGGCATCTGCCCGGAGATAAAGGGCTGTTGTCGTTGTTGAAGAAAGAAGGGTACTCGGTTACGCCTGTGCGTTGAAACAATGTATTGCATTTTAAAAGATGCTGAGGATGACGCCTTTTTTGTAGAAGTTTTATAACTTTGCAAAGTTTTTTACATTCTTTAAACAGAAAATTATGGAAAGAGAAGTAAGAGTACGTTTTGCGCCATCGCCCACCGGTCCGTTGCACATAGGTGGCGTGCGCACTGCATTATATAATTATTTGTTTGCGCGTCAAAACAATGGCACGATGATTTTGCGCATAGAGGATACCGATTCAACACGCTTTGTCCCGAATGCCGAAGAATATATCAATGAATCGCTTGCATGGCTTGGAATAAAAATAGACGAAGGCGTGCGTGAAGGAGGAGCATACGGTCCCTACAAGCAGTCGGAACGTCGCGACATATACCGCGAGCATGTGAAAATGCTGCTCGACAATGGTAAGGCTTATATAGCTTTCGATACTCAGGCTGAGCTTGAAGCCAAAAGGCAATCGATTCCAAATTTCCAATATGACGCGACAACTCGTATGTCGATGCGCAATTCTTTGACTTTGACGGACGAAGAGGTAAAAGCCCTTATCGACAATGGAGAAAAATATGTGGTTCGCTTCAAGGTAGAGCCTAACCGTGATGTGGAAGTAGACGACTTAATTCGAGGAAAAGTTGTTATAAACTCATCAATTCTTGACGATAAGGTGCTTTACAAGAGCGCGGACGATCTTCCAACCTACCATCTTGCCAATATCGTAGACGACCACTTGATGAAAGTGTCGCATGTGATAAGGGGAGAAGAGTGGCTGCCGTCGGCTCCGTTGCATGTGTTGCTCTATGAAGCATTCGGCTGGACCGACACGATGCCGCAATTTGTGCATCTTCCTTTGTTGTTGAAACCCGACGGCAAGGGCAAGTTGAGCAAACGTGATGGCGACAGGCTCGGTTTCCCGGTCTTCCCACTCGAATGGCATGACCCTAAGAGCGGCGAAATTTCGTCGGGTTATCGCGAGTCTGGCTATCTTCCTGAAGCTGTCATCAATTTCCTCGCATTGCTTGGATGGAATCCCGGCGACGACCGTGAAATAATGAGCATGGACGAGCTTGTTCGCGACTTCTCGTTTGCACATTGTTCAAAGAGCGGAGCCAAATTTGATTTTGAAAAGGCCAAGTGGTTCAATCACGAATATTTGATGGTTAAGCCCGACAATGAACTTGCCGAATTGTTCAAGCCGGTACTTGCCGCCCACGGCGTGGATATGCAATCATTCTCTGATGATTACATAGCACATGTAGTAAGCCTTGTCAAAGGGCGCATATCCTTTGTCAAGGATTTGTGGGAACAAGCTCGTTTCTTCTTTGTCGCTCCCGACACTTATGCCGAGAAAGACATAAAGAAACGTTGGAAATCTGAGACACCACAAATCATGGAAGAATTAATCGGCGTGCTTGAGAATGTTCCCGATTTTTCTTCAAAACCATGTGAAGAGGTTGTCCTCGGATGGATTGCCGATAAAGGATATCATCTTGGTAATGTGATGAATGCTTTCCGCTTGACGGTGGTTGGCGAGTGCAAAGGCCCTCACATGTTTGACATAACCGAACTCATTGGACGCGAGGAGACGATATCGCGCATACGCAAAGGAATCGATGCAATAAAACCGGCAGAATAATTAGGTATGCGTCGTGCGATTGCCATATTGCTGTTAAGCCTTGCCGCATGTTTATGTGCCGTTGCCCAGCAGGAATTTAAATGGAGCGTCGATTTCGGGTCGGTGTTTGAGAATAGGGAAGGGGATGATTATTATTCTCCCGACCAGACGATAATATTTACCCGGTTGTCGCCCGAAGCAGGCTTTTCGCTTGCCGGCGGAGAGCATAACATAATGGGCGGAGTGTCGTGGATGCAGCCTTTGGGTAACGGATGGAAAGACTACAAACTGAGTCCGACGCTGTATTATAGATACATGTCGCCTTCATGGCGATTGAGTCTTGGGATGTTTCCTCGGACACAATTGCTCGAACCGATGCCACATGTGCTGTTTAGCGATTCTCTCAACTATAATGAGCCAAACATAAGAGGCGTGCTTGTGCAATATTTGCACGAGCACGGATTTTTTGAGTTGTCGCTCGACTGGCGCAGCTTGCAGACCGAGACACAGCGAGAGGCATTCAGTGTGTATTTCAACGGACAATGGAATCCAAGAGGGATGTGGCTGCTTGGCGGACATTTGCAGGTCAATCATTTGGCCAAGACAAAGAATCCGACACCCGACCAGAATGTAAACGACGACATCTCGGTAAACCCTTATGTCGGTGTCAACCTTGCCGGTCGAACTCCGCTTGACAGTCTTGTCGTGAAGGCAGGGCTGATGGTGCAGCTTGAGCGTGACCGTGGCGTGGGCGAGTGGGAAACTCCTTGCGGATTGCTTGTGGATGCTGTTGCCGAGTGGAAATTCCTTGGCGTGAGGGAACAATTCTATGCCGGGAAGAATCAATATCCGTTGTATCCAAAGTACGGCTTGTTGTTGAACATGGGAGACCCGTATTTCCAGGCGAAAGTGTACAGCCGTACCGACATATATGCATACATATTCCGTAACCAATTCATGAATCTGTATGCTTCGCTTGATTTCCACTACACTCGCGAAGCTTTCGCGTTTTGGCAAAAGATTTCGTTGCGTGTGTATCTCGACAATAATTTATGGAAAGACAGGCGCAAGAAAGTGTCGAGGAGCGAGTATTTGAGTAATTGTTATTGAGGCATGGACACTGCATGTCTGTCCATGTGTAAATTACATACGGTTTTATTATGAATATATTGTACAACTTGGGCATCTCCTTGTATGGTGCAGGGATAAAAATCGCTTCGTGGAAAAATTCCAAGGCAAAGAAGATGATGGAAGGCCAAAAGGCTGCCTTGCAGAAGCTGAGCCGTGAGATAGGAGACAATAAAGGCCGGTTCATCTGGATGCACGCATCTTCGTTGGGAGAGTTTGAGCAAGGCCGTCCGCTCATTGAGATGATAAAGCGCAATAATCCGTCGCAGAAGATATTATTGACATTTTTCTCTCCGTCGGGCTATGAAGTGCGCAAGGATTACAAAGGAGCCGATGTGGTGTGCTATCTTCCGCTCGATACGCCTGCCAATGCGTCAAGTTTTATAAGAATCGTAATGCCGTGCATGGCTATTTTCGTGAAATATGAATTCTGGGGGAATTATCTTGAAGAATTGCAGAAGCACGAAATACCCACCTACATTATTTCGTCTATTTTCCGAGAGGGTCAGGTGTTCTTTCGCCCTTGGGGAGGCATGTTCCGTCGCATGCTCGACTGCTTTACACGCATTTATGTGCAGGATGAAAATTCACAAAGGCTGTTGTCTACAATAAATGTGAATGATGTCACTGTGGCAGGTGATACGCGGTTTGACCGCGTGTCGGACATTCTTGCCACTTGCAAGCCGTTCTCGGTTGTGGAAGCGTTTGCCAAATCATCGCAATTTACTCTCATCATGGGTAGTTCATGGGAGCCGGATGAGGATGTCGTGATTCCCTATTTCAATTCACATAAAGAGATGAAACTGGTAATCGCCCCACATGAGTTTGATGATGCGAGGTTGCAGGCGATAATGTCGAGAATCACGCGCCCTGTCAAGTTATACACCGAGACTTCGGATGCTGATGTTGCCGAAGCCGATTGCTTGATAATAAATTGTTTTGGCATTTTGTCGTCATGCTACGGGTATGCCAATGCAGCTTATATAGGCGGAGGATTCGGAGCAGGCATCCATAACCTGAACGAGGCTGCCGTTTATGGCATTCCTGTTATATTCGGGCCTAATCACTCCAAATTCAAAGAGGCCGGCGATTTGATAAAATGCGGTGGTGGATTTGCCATCAATGGCAAGGAAGATTTTGAGAAATTGATGGGCAAGTGTGATGCTTCTTTCCTTGAGGAGCATGGGAAGGCTGCCGGCAATTACATTAAGCAAAATCTTGGTGCAACACGCAAAATCTATGACGACATATTTGGAAAAGGTAGATAAGGATAGGTTAATATGCCCTAAGATACAATGATGCCATGCAATTGCTACACAAATACAATTGCATGGCATTTTAAATAGTGCGACTTAATTTTCAATCATGTAGTCGTCCATGACCATGATGTTTGGGATGATTGTGTTTGCCTCGATATTGGCTTTTTCTCCCTTTATGGCAAGGCAAGCGAATCCTACCAGAGTGAACACTCCTAATCCGATACCCAAGCCAAGTGCAAGTCCTTGTTTTGAATCGCCTTCTTCGGTTTTCATACCTTCCAAGGCAATCGTCTGTCCGTCGACAGAAGTCGTAGAAATACATCTCAATTCTACTCTTCCTGCTTTACCGACACCTTTAGCCTTTTTCTTGTTGATTGTCACTTTGACAGGTGTCCCTTTGGCAATGATGACAGTTCCGTCTTTTACCACATCATCGTCCACAACTACGACTTCGCTTCCGTTACTTGCCTTGTTACTGTTGATTTCTGTCATTATTCTGACATTTAGCACTGTTCCTTTTTTCAATGGTACTGCACCAAAGAGAGACAGGTTCATGACAGCCAATGCGACCAGTGTCGCGAAAAATTTTTTACCCATGATGAATTTAAATTGTTGTGCCTGATGCTGCCCTTGCAGGCGGTACATAAAAAAGCGTGGCAGCTATTGGATATTACCCTATTTGAGGTTCTGGACTACCTTAACACAAGTAATAAACAATAGCCCACGCCTGATGTATTTACCATGCAATCCCACTTTCGGCAAGTGAGGAGTGCATATATGTACACGACGTGAGCATTATTGCCTATTATCCTTGTGTTATCAGAATTGTCCAGATTCCAAATAGAGGATAATATTTTTAACGCTCTAAACTATAAAATGTATCGCAAAAATAACAAGTGTTTCTTATGGAAAGATATATTTAACGGTTTTTAGCATGTTTAGTGGAAATAAATCGGTGTCGCCGTGTAGGAAAGGGCATAAAAAAAGCTGTTTCCCTCTCTGAGGAAAGCAGCTCCAAACTCTTTAAGTCACTTGCTAAAATTACTTAACTGAATCAGCAGCAACAGTGTCAGCAGCAACGCTGTCAGCAGCAACAGTGTCAGCAGCAACTACTTCAGTAGCAGTAGTATCAGCAGCAGCTTCAGTAGAAGAAGTAGATGTACCGTTGCAAGAGAACAAAGATACACCAAATACAACAGCAAGTAACAAAACTAACTTTTTCATTTCCTTCGTAATTTTAATAATAAAACAATATTTAATGCTTCAAAAACAGTGCAAAGTTACAACTAAAATTTTATTTGCAAATATTTTTATTGAAAAAATAGTGAAATTTGGTGTAAAAATATGTTTTATAACTCTTTTTTAGAGCATATCATAATTGGTAATAGATGAGCTATGTTGCATATCTACAGCTATTTCTGCTTTGTTGACACGAAATTTGCCATTGGCCGGCAATCTGAAAAACTGCTAAGAGCATAAAGCGCAGGATAGTGACTTACTGTCATGTAAAATATGACATAAGTCGATTTTGTCATTTAGACGACAGCCGGAGTTTATTTATTAGTTATTTTAGTGTAATTTTGTACCTGTAAAGATAAATTCGTCGCATGATTGATAAATCTATTTCCGGGTTATATACAGCAGAATATCTCACGCTTGGTTGCAAATTAAATTTTTCGGAGACATCCACGATAAGCAAAATATTGTCGGAAAACGGAATTCATCGGGTCGAGCCGGGCGAGACTCCGGATATCTGTGTCGTAAATACTTGCAGCGTCACCGAACTTGCCGACAAGAAATGCAGGCAGGCCATAAGGAAGCTCATTAAAAATTATCCCGGAGCTTTGATCGTTGTGACAGGATGCTATGCGCAGTTGAAGAGCAGCGAAATTGCCTCGATCGATGGCGTAGACATAGTTATAGGCAGCGACAAGAAACTTGATATAATAAAGTATATAAACGAATGGATGGCCAATCGCAGCCAAAGGGTTGCGGTGGAGCCGTCGCGCGACATGCGGACGTTTGCCCCGTCATGCTCGCGAGGCGACCGCACTCGCTATTTCTTGAAGGTGCAGGATGGGTGCGATTATTTCTGTACCTATTGCACCATTCCGTTTGCACGAGGTCGCAGTCGCAGCGGCACTATCGAATCGCTTGTTGAGCAGGCACGCGGTGTGGCTGCCGAAGGGGGCAAGGAGATTGTGCTGACTGGCGTCAACATAGGCGATTTCGGCAAGAACACGGGTGAGCGGTTCATTGATTTGATAAAAGCCCTTGACACGGTTGACGGGATAGAACGTTACCGCATTTCATCGATCGAGCCCGATTTGCTTGGCGACGACGTGATAGAATTTGTGGCTGGTTCAAGATGCTTCATGCCTCATTTCCATATCCCGTTGCAGAGCGGCAGCGATGCTATATTGAAATTGATGCACCGCCATTACGATACATCGTTGTATGCGGGTAAAATCAAAAAAATAAAGGAGGTGATGCCTAACGCCTTTATTGGTGTGGACGTGATTGTGGGTGCTCGTGGCGAAACCGAAGAATTGTTTGAAGAGTCCTACCGTTTCATAGAGTCATTGAACGTGTCGCGTCTGCATGTGTTCCCTTATTCGGAACGCCCAGGGACAAAAGCATTGAATATCGACCATGTCGTGGATAAAAAGGATAAGGAGGCACGAGTGGCGCGCATGATGGAATTGTCGGAGAAGAAGTTGTCGGCATTCTCGTCACATTTCTTTGGCACTGAACGGAAAGTGTTGCTTGAACATGCCCGCCATGGAGATGTGATGCACGGTTTTACCGACAATTATTTGCGCGTGGAGGTGCCTGCCGACGACCGATTGTCAAACAGGATGCTTGACGTTAGGCTTGACGGATTTGGCGCAGATGTTGAAACCATTAAAGGAACGATAGTGCGCGAGCTATGAAAGGTAAAAAGTCAAGCGACATATTGTATCTGCCTGTCGACGCTTTGTTTCACATGATGGCATGGTTGCCTTTCAGGGCGTTGTATGTGATTTCCGACATTATTTATTTCTTTGTGTATCATGTGGCCGGTTATCGTCGAGGCATAGTGCGCAAGAACCTTCGGGAGTCGTTTCCTGATAAGGGTGAGGATGAAATATGCCGCATTGAGCGTCGTTTCTACCATTTTTTTGCCGATTATTTTGTCGAAACGATAAAGTTGCTGCATGTTTCGGACGACGAGGTCAGGCGCAGGCTTGTATTTCATGATGTGGACATTATCGACCGTTACCTTGACGAGGGGCGTTCGATTCTGATATATGCCGCCCATTATGCCAATTGGGAATGGCTTCTGTCGGTGACGCTCTGGTCGCGCCACGATTTTACCGAGAAAGTGTTTGGCAGCGTTTACCGTCCGTTGAACAACGATTGGTTCAATGCACTGTTCTTGCGCTTGCGCAAACGTTTCCATACGCATTGTTTTGCAAAGCGAACCGTTTTCCGCGACTTGTTGCGGTTGCGCAATGAAAAGAAGCAGGCCATAATAGGCTTCATGAGCGACCAGCACCCATCGTTGACCGAAAGCGGGCATGTGATAAGGTTTCTCAATCATGATACGGCAATAATAACAGGCAGCGAGTTGCTGGCACGCAAGCTCAACTACGTCGTGTTGTATTTCGAGCCTCACAGGCTAAGCAGAGGGCATTATGAATGTTACATAAGGGAGATAACTTCCAGCCCGGGCGATGAACCCATGTACAGCATAAGCGATGAATATGCCCACAGGCTTGAAACGCAAATAAAGGAAGATCCTGCGATATGGCTGTGGACTCATAACAGGTGGAAGCATAAAGTAAAATTGAATGCCGAAAGTGGCAAATGATATGAATATGGAGATTGGTGGCTCTAATAAGCCGGTAGCAATTATTATAATGAACTGGAACGGGGCGAGGTTGCTTGAGCAATTCCTGCCCTCGGTGTGCAGCATGACCGATAAGACGATTGCCGATGTCATTGTGGCCGATAATGGCAGCACCGATGATTCGCTGGTTGTCCTTAAAGAAAAATTTGGCGATGCCGTCAAGATTTTACCATTCGACAAGAATTATGGCTATGCAGGTGGTTATAACAAGGCGATAAAGGAGACTGGCTACAAATATACCGTGCTGCTTAATTCCGACGTTGAGGTGCCCGGAGGATGGCTGAATCCACTTTTTGACTACATGGAATCGCACGAGGATGTGATGGCCTGCCAGCCGAAGATTTTGTCATATACCGATAAGAGCAGCTTTGAGTATGCCGGGGCTGCCGGAGGTTATATAGATCGCCACGGGTATCCTTATTGCCGTGGTCGCATATTCTCGTCGATTGAAAAGGATGAAGGACAATATGACAAGTCGGTAGAGGATGTGTTTTGGGCATCGGGTGCGGCACTGATGGTGCGTACCGATGCTTATCTGCGAGCAGGCGGTCTTGATGAGAAATTTTTTGCCCACATGGAGGAGATAGACTTGTGCTGGCGAATGCATCTTCAAGGAGGCCGGGTCGTAATGGTTCCTCGCAGCAGTGTCTTCCACTTGGGTGGAGGCAGCTTGCCGGCCGGGAATCCACGAAAGACTTATCTTAATTTCAGAAACAACCTTGTGCTGCTGCATAAGAACCTGCCTCGAGAGGAGGGGCGGAGGTTGCTGTTTGTGCGTCGATTGTATGATGCTTTGGCATTTTTCATGTTTGTGGCCAAACTTGATTTCAAGAATGCCGGAGCAGTGCTTCGGGCGCATCGCGACTTTAAGGAGATGCGCAAAATGTACAATGATTTCCCGTCGGTCAACATGCTTAAGAAATTGCCCGGTTGTGATTGCAACATAATATTTGATTACTATCTTAAAGGCCGCAAGAAATTTTAACCATGATATAAGGAAAGAGCCTTCCAGTTCGGCGGAAGGCTCTTTCTTGTAAACCTCAAATGTGAAAACTGTATGGTGATATTGCAATGTCGGTGTTATTTGCTGCCCGATAGGATGCCGGCATCGGTATCGCTGTTGTTGATGCGCTTGCCACCTATGTTGAACAGCTTTCCGAAATCGAAGTTGAATGAAAAGTTGATCATGACCATGCGCTTGAAATCGTCGGAATAGGCTAATTGGCTGTAAGGAGCCAGTCCCGACATATTCTCGGCCTCTATGCTGTATCGCTTGGTGAACGGATTCAAGAGCATCATCTGTATGCCCCATTTCTCAGTATTATATCCTACTGCTATTGAATGCAGCTTCTCGCCTTTCTCCAATGTCTCGCCCCACAGGTTGTGATAACTTGTGTTCATGTCAACCATCATCGACCAGTTCTTGTACATGCCCATTATGCTGCCACGGAATCCGAAATTGGAATGCGTGTGGGTATAATCATTGCCATTACTGATGTACCGGTTGAAGAACGGGGTGAGCCTTATGGCTATGTATTCTTTGAACGGCAGCACCTGTACAGTGGCTTGAATGTTGAGGCGGTGAAATCCACGCTGGTTGGCGTATGTTCTGACGAACATGCCGTTTTCATAAAGCGTTTCTTCCATTATTGGCTTGTCGTCGTAGCTGTATTGCCCCGACAACTCTACATTCACATGGCGGCTGTGCCAGCCGGCAGTAAGGCTGTTGGTGTAGAATGTCACGCTGCGCAGCGACGGGTTGCCGCGTCTCACTTGGTAGGCATCCATTTCTTGCATTACATCGCTCAAGTCGGCAAGGGAAGGAGAATAGCCCGACATGTAGGCGTTGTATTTCAAGAAAATGTTGTTAGTGAAATTGTAGGATAGGGTAAGTGTGGGGCGCACGATGTATTTTTCTTGCTTCATGCCTCCTTGCTTGTAATAAGTGCGCATTCCTCCTATGCCGACGATGTAATTCAGCTTGTTGATGCGTGACCTGAATTCGGCAAACATATAAGCTTCCGACATGTCCATGTCGACCTTGCTGCTGATGTTGCCATCGTATATGTTCTTGGTCCTTGATTGGCTGTACTTTGCTCCTGCCGTGAACGTACCGTTCCATAAAGGCATTTCGTAGATGGCTTCTCCTATTATCGAATATTTGTCGCCATCGACATGTGATATTATCTCATCGGGAGTCATGGCATCGTTTGACATCGAGTAACGGCTGTCGTTGCTGCTTTTAAGATATGTCCCTACCACGTCGAGATATAAATGCCGGTCATTTTTAAGGTTTAATTGGTAATATATGTCGAGCGAAGGTATGTAGGACTTGCTCTTCTGGTTGTAAAAGATATCGTATTCAATATCGTCTTGGTGCAACGTGCTATTGCGGTCGGAGAAAGAATTGGGAGTGTTGTCGTAGGAGTTGCGGAAAGCAACGTTCAGCATGTTGCGTTCGTCGGCATAATTGTAACTAATAGAGAAGTTAATTTTGTCGAATTTAAATTTTGTCGGATTGCCCATTTCGCGGTTTTGTAGCGTATGGTCGGGATAATTGAATGTTTCGTAGTTTTCCCTTATCCATTCGAGATCCCTGCGGTTATAGTTGAGAACAGCGCTCAATGCCGATTTATTGAAATTATATCGAGCCGACAAGTAATAATCTCCCACGCCAAAAGGTCTTACGCCGTTTGTCAAGTCGCCTGTTATGTTGCCGCCGGTTGTTTTCTTTTTCACTATGTAATCTACCACTGCGGCAGCGTTGCCGTATCTCAGTCCGGGCATGTCATGGTATTCTATTCTGACTACATCGTCGGGATCGATTGCCATGACTTCCTCGCGTGTCGATTCCACGCCGTTTATCCGCAGCTGCACATCTTTTCCAAAACCTGTCTTTATGCTTTTGTCGATAGGATCGATCACAAGGCTCGGCACTTGCATGCGTTGCAGCAGTGATATGCCGTTTGTCGATGCCTTGCGCTGCGCCGACGTGGGCAATATTATTTGCCGGTCGATTTTGTTGACTACCGCGTCGCCTTCCACGACGACTTCGTTTAAGACGGTCGAGGAAGCGACAAGGGCGATGGTGCCCAAGTCTACATTATTGTCAAGGTTGGTCAAGGCTATCGATTGCTGAGCGTAGCCTGTATAGGATATTTGCAGTATATAAGAGCCTTTGTTAACGCCTTCGAGCTTGAATTGTCCATCATTGTCGGTAGCCGTTGTGGAAATGATTCTCATGGCTGTATCGGTAAGCACTACGTTTGCCCCGATTAGCTTGCTGTTGTCGTTGCCGTCAATTGCAGTTCCTGTGATTTTATTGCCTGCAAAAGACGTGGTAAAAATGGATGCGAGCATCAAAATGCTTAATAAAAAATTTTTCATATCAGTAGGATTTTAATGTGTTTTTGTTTTGATTTTCTGACACAAAATTATGCTCACTCAATCGATTTTTGCGTTTATATCGGCAACTATTTAAACTGCAATTCGATTTATAATATGTTGATAGTAAGAGTGTTATAAGACAATGCTTTGACAAAAGTTTATATGTGGACTTGTCGGCTTTATTTTTTCGTCGGACATGTGTTTTCGACCGGTTTTACACATTGCTTATATGTATTCTTGAGTGCGGAAACAGTATTGAATTGAAACTTCCTTATATATTTTGTATTGGCGTTTTGCGTTTACCGAAAATGTTGCTATATTAGCGTTACGATAAAATAGCAATGATATAATTGGAATGATATGATGCCTAATAATCCTTTTCTGATTTCCGGCTATCACAGCCCGGAATTTTTCTGCGACAGAACGAGAGAGACCGAAACGATTCTTGAAGCTCTTTATAATGGACGTAATGTGACATTGATTGCACCTCGTCGTATGGGTAAGACCGGCCTCATTCGCCATGCTTTTTATAACTTAACGGAAGACAAGTCGGATATAGTCACATTTTATATGGATATATATCCTACACAGGCATTGGGTGACTTTGTGCGGTTGTTTGCCAATACTGTGTTGGGAAAATTGGATTCAATGCCGCAAAAAGCGTTGAGTCGGATAAGCCGTTTTATTAAAAGTTGCCGTACCGTATTTACATTTGACGAACAGACAGGTGTTTCCAAGGTGACAGTTGATGTGGCTCCGGCCGAAGAGGAAAGTACGTTGAAGGAGATATTTGAGTATCTTGGTTCATCGGAGAGGCGTTGCTATATTGCTATTGATGAGTTTCAACAGATTGCAGAGTATCCTGAGCGCGGAGTAGAGGCATTGTTGCGTTCTTATATCCAATTTCTGCCAAATGTGAATTTTATTTTTGCAGGCAGTAAACAACATCTGATGCAAGAAATGTTTACATCGGCAAAAAGGCCGTTTTATCAAAGCACGCAACAACTCGTTATAGGTGCGATAGACAAGGATGAGTATGCCCGGTTTGCAACAGGACATTTTGCGGCTCATGGCATCCGACTTCCCGATGAGGTGTTTAATGCCTTATATGATAAATACGAAGGGCATACATGGTACATGCAATATATCCTAAACAGGTTATATGGCTATAATCGTAATGTGGATGCCGAGCTGGTTGAATATGCGACTGAGCAGATTATATCGGAGTTTAGTTATTCGTATGCCAATTTATTAAAGTCTTATTCTCCAGGGCAGGTGCGTCTTTTGAAGGCTATCGCTAAAGAAAAATGTGTCAAAGAGATATTATCGGGCGACTTTATCGGGCGGCATCGACTTCGTGCCACAAGCAGTGTGAGTGCGGCATTAAATAAATTACTTGAAAACGAATTGGTGTATAAGACTGCTGACGGGTATATTATATATGACCGATTTATGGGCGAGTGGTTACAAGAACAGGCGTTCTGAAGGATTTGGTTGTATCATATTTGAGAAAAAAACTTGGATTGTCATTATGAAATATATATTTGTTCTACTACTGTTGGTATTGCTGATTGGGTGTGGGGATGGTTACGACAAGGCCATCTGCAAGGCTGAGAGCATGATCGAAGCAGGTAATGGTGACAGTGCGCTGGCCTTGGTCGAAGATGTGTTTCCTGATGAATTGAGCGAGCAGTTGAAAGCTCGTTATGCCCTCGTCGTCGGTGCGGCACACGACATGAGAGGTGACGCGATGAGCGAGGATACTATGTTGCCTGATGCCTTTGAATATTACAAATCGACCGAACCTGTCGATTCGGCAAGGTCGTTACAGTCTACGTTGCTCCTTGCAAAATACTATTGGTGGATTGGTGAAAAAGAACAATCACGCGAGTTGCTCGAAAAATCGTTGGCCGTATATCCTGAGAAATCGACCATGTTATTGACCATGTATGAATTGGCAAGTCGGGATGGCGATGTGGAATCGTGCAACAATTACATTAAGCAATTGCTTGAACGAAATCCGAACACCGATATGACATTCTTGTTGCGGTACAATCTTGCAGTGTCGGCTTATTTCCTTGGCGAGCCGGAGAAGGCAAGGGAAATTATCAAGGATTTAGGTCGGTATGTCAAGATGGAGCAGGATACAGTGTTGTATTGGACGTATGTTGTCGGGAGTCAGGCCGACATCGAGAGTGAATGTGGCGACCAGCATGAGGCGATAAGGTTGCAAAAGATGCTTATTGAACATTTTGAGGGTGACAGTGCAATAATCTCAATTTCTTATGCAGCCATGAGCCGTTATTACTTGTTGCTTGACGATGTAGGCATGGCACATCGTTGCTTGCAGATGGCCGAAGATTTTGCAACTCCGGGAATTAAGGAGAATATGACGAATGCCGGATATTATAAAATGATGAATATCTTGTTGAGGTATTTGACCACGCATAGGATAGATGGTAAAGACTGGATTCAATTTGTGAATTCCTTGGAATCAGGCAAAGAATTCTCGCAAAAGATAACGGAAGCAAAGAAAGAGGCAAATTTGCAGATGACCAAACGGAATTACAGACTTACAATTGAGAGCCAGCATAGGATGATACTCGCTTTGTGCATGGCATTTGCATGTGTGGTTGTCGCCGGCGGCTTTGTCATATATGTCAGAAAGAAAAACAGGGCGATTGTTGAAAAGGATGACGAACTGGACACCATGCGTCGTATGATTGCCGAATCGCAGAATTGCACCAATGAGCGTGACGACCGGTTTGTCAAGAGAGTCTTGTTGCAGCAGCTCGGTGTTATAAGGATGGCCGCTGCCAATCCGACGACAGCCAATCAGGAGTTGCTGAAACGTATGCAAGAGATTGTCGACAAAGATGTGGCCGTAGAGTCAATGTTGAATTGGGCGGACATGTACAAGACGATAGATTATGTGTATGACGGTTATTATTCGCATCTCGTGGAGAGGTTCGGACAGATTCTGAACGAGCGTGAATTGCAATTGTGCTGCTTGTTGCGCGCCAATTTCTCCACCAAAGAAATAAGCATAGTTACCCAACAGAGTGTGCGCACGGTTTATCAACGCAAGACTGTGATAAGGCAGAAACTCGGCGTTGAAGAAAAAGGCGACATTGCTTCGGTCATCTCCGAGCAATAAAATGGCCATCGTAAAAGGGCAAACCAAGGCACGTCCGCAGTGTGACGGATGTGCCTTTTTTTGTATGTTGATGCGGTTATGCCCATGCCGGAGTATGGATTCCAGTAATAAATGAAAAAAATCCAGCTACGCTCACGCGCCACTGGATTCCTAACCTATGATTCACTTATTTGTTGTTGCTTTATTGTTGCTTTGCTTTTTAATGTGTTAGGTTAAAAAATCGTTATTTGTTTCGTTGTATCTATATTGTTTTGTGCATTGTTGTATTCAATGAATGGGATGATATTCTACGAATGCTTCCATCGCCTCGTAGGATGCAAGGCCGAGGTTGCTGTATAGTTGTGCTGTGGCGCGGTTGCGGTCTTCGGCGCGTTGCCAGAACAGGCGGTCGTCATTTCCGAGGAACGGAGCATTTTCCATTTGCGACTGGTGCTTGAGAATTGAATTTCTCTTGAAGCGCAACTCCTCGGGGCTGATAGGTACGGCCATCTCGATGTGGTCAATTTCCCACTCGGCCCATGCGCCTCGGTACATCCAGATGCGGCAATCTTTCATGAACGGCTCGTCGAGCAATTCGTCAACGGCTGCCAATACGGCATCGGTACATACCTTGTGCGTGCCATGTGGGTCGGCAAGGTCGCCGGCAACGAATATCTGATGCGGCTGCACGTTGAGGATGAGAGCTTTTATTATGTCGACATCCTTTTGGCTCAAGTCGCCTTTCTTGATTGTTCCTGTTTCGTAGAACGGCAATTGGCAGAAGTGGATGTTTTCGGGTTTCACGCCTATGTAGTTGCAAGCAGTGGTTGCTTCGCACTGGCGAATCATTCCTTTCAGGTAGCGGATGATTTCCATGTCGATGTCGCCCTGTTGCTTGTTTTTTACGAAGTTGTGTATGTCAGCACTTAGTTGTTCATACTCTGGAGTAGAGATTCCGAAGCGTTCTCCGATTCTGTCCATCAACATGACATATCTCATCATGTCTTCATCGCCTACTGCGATGTTACCCGAGGTCTCATAAGCGACATGCACGTCATGGTGCTGGTCGACGAGGCGTTTCAACGTTCCGCCCATCGAAATGACATCATCGTCGGGGTGAGGGCTGAACACGATGACTCGCTTGGGATAAGGAACGGCGCGTTCGGGACGATATGTGTCGTCGGCGTTTGGCTTTCCTCCCGGCCACCCGGTAATGGTGTGTTGCAGGTCGTTGAAAATCTTTATGTTTACGTTATAGGCCGAACCGAAGTGCGCAAGCAGTTCGCTCAGTCCATAATCGTTATAGTCCTTGTTTGTAAGTTTTAGGATGGGCTTGCCTGTTTTCTCGCAAAGCCAAACTATTGCGCGGCGAATCAGCTTGTCGGTCCATTCGCACGAAGTCACAATCCAAGGATGGCTTATTCGGGTCAATTCGTCGGCAGCCGACAGGTCGATGACCAATTTTGCATGGCGGTGCATTTGAAGTATTGACGCAGGCACCATTGCATCTACATTGCCTTCAACAGTCTTGTTGACGATTTGCGAATAGTTTTCGCCCCAAGCCATCGAGATGACATGCTTGGCCGTCAATATGTTTGACAATCCCAGTGTCAATGCTGTAATTGGCACTTCATTGCAGTGGTAGGAATTGGCTATGTTTTGGCGTATTTCGTTGCTTAAACGCATCAGTCGGCAAGAAGAGTGCATGGATGACCCCGGCTCGTTGAATGCTAAAGAGCCGAGCTGGCCTATTTCGCATACGACCAAGTCAAGACCTCCGCAGCGGTCTATTTCGGTCTCATAATCGAGGCAGGATTGGAAAACATCTTCCATTGTCGTGCCGGCGTTGAAATTGTGGAAGTTTTCTTTGGGTATGTCAACTTTGTTCAAGAAAACTTCGCGCAAGCGTGCCGTCGTGCTCGGGGATGTGTTTTCATCAATGGGGAAAAATTCGCTCAAGTTGAAAATAACGACATTCTTGAAGCTGATGGTGCCGTTTTCGTAAAGTTCCACCAACTTGTCGTAAACTTTCAAGGTATTGTCGCCTACACCGAGGGCAATTACGCATTTGCCTGTCGACCTGACGTATTTGTGGATTGTCGCAGCTATGTCGCCGGCAATGTATTCTGCGCCTTCGATTGGTGATTCGAGGATTTTTGTGTATAGTTTTTCATTTCGGGTGAGAGAGGCAAGTTCAATCTCACTCATTGGGGCATAGTATTTTTTAGGTACTCTGTCCAACTTGATTTGAGAGCTAAGGTTTGTTTTCATTTGTTATGTGCGAATAATCTTTCTATAATTTCTGATACAAACGTACTGAATAATTTCCTCACGGCAATGGGTCGTTAACAAGCATTATGAATTAATATCACAAATTTAGAATAGATACGCCCATATCATATATGATAATAACCGACCGCAAGGCAATTAAACCTCCCGACTGCCATAGCATGTGGCATTGACGCCAACAATATGCCTTATGCAATACAAAATTACTAATTACTTTGTGTATTAAAAATAAAAAAACGTATAAAAAATGCCATTTGTCGCATATTGTGTTGGCGACGTTGGAAATTTATTTAATTTTGCAAAAAATGAACCCCAAACAACTTTTAAACAGACATGAGATTGATTATTGAACCCGACTATGCTACTGTGTCGGAATGGGCTGCAAATTATGTGGCAAAGCAGATAAACGATTTTAATCCTACAGCCGACAAGCCTTTTGTGCTTGGCTGCCCGACCGGAAGCTCTCCTCTTGGTATGTACCGCAAGCTCATAGAGCTGAACAAGGCCGGCAAGGTGTCGTTTGAGAATGTCGTGACATTCAATATGGACGAATACTGCGACCTGCCCGAAGAACATCCTGAAAGTTACCACTCATTTATGTGGAACAACTTTTTCGGTCACATAAACATCAAGAAAGAAAATGTGAACATATTGAATGGCAACGCTCCTTGCAAGGAGGAAGAGTGTGCGCGTTACGAAGCCAAGATAAAATCTTATGGCGGCATAGATTTGTTCCTTGGAGGAGTGGGACCTGACGGGCATATCGCTTTCAACGAGCCTTGTTCGTCGCTGACTTCGCGCACTCGTCAAAAGACATTGACAATGGACACTATAATTGCCAACTCCCGATTCTTCGACAATGATATAAACAAGGTCCCAAAACATGCGTTGACCGTAGGTGTCGGTACTGTGATGGATGCTCGCAGCGTGTTGCTTATCGTTAACGGGTACAACAAGGCGCGTGCATTGCAAGCAGGAGTTGAGGGCGCAGTGTCGCACATGTCGACAATCAGCGCGCTTCAAATGCACCCGAAGGCCATAATAGTTGCCGACGAGAATGCAGTGATGGAATTGAAGGTGAGCACTTATCGTTATTTCAAGGATATCGAGTCGGAAAATCTTGACCCGAAAACGTTGTTGTAATAACCGATTGTCAAAAAAATAGAACATGGAGCAGATGGCATCAAGGTGCAGTCGCTCCATGTTTTATATATTGCTGAAAGCGTCGATAGTGCGTATGATTTGAGCTATGGTGCGTTTAGTGTTTTCGAGAGTGGTTGCGGTGCTCATGGCTTCTTGGGTGGATATTGGGCCTTGTTGAATGGCGAATGCGGCCGCAAGACCGGCTTTGTTAAGTGCCGCCACATCGTCAACTGCTCCGGCGATGGCTATTACAGGGACATTGGCTGCCGAGGCGTGAGCCAGCACACCGCTGATTGTTTTGCCCATCATTGTCTGGGAATCGATGTGTCCCTCACCTGTAATTACGAGACTGGCATCGGATAGGATTTTGTCGAAGCCGGCAATGTCGAGTATTATTTCATTTCCTTTTTTCAGGTTGGCATGCAGGTATGCCGCCATTCCTCCGCCGGTACCTCCGGCTGCTCCGCTTCCGGCAAGTTCGTTCATGTTGCAGCTTGTGGCTTTCAAAGTGATGGCATTGAAATTGCGCAGTCCATTGTCAAGATATTCTACCATTTTGCTGTCGGCTCCTTTCTGTGGAGCAAATATGGCGGCTGCGCCCTCGCTGCCATATAGAGGGTTTTCAACGTCGCAAGCAATTGTGAACGAGCATTGGCCGAGATACGGGTTTACGGCCGAGGTGCATACTGAGGCTATGAGAGGCAAATTTTTTCCTGTCGGGCTTAGGATATTCCCTTCAATGTCCTTAAACTTGAATCCGAGGGCAGAAAGTATCCCCGTGCCGCCGTCGTTTGTCGCGCTTCCGCCGAGTCCGATTATGAATTTGCGGCATCCGCGATTGATGGCATCGACAATTAATTCCCCCGTGCCGTAGGTAGTTGTCGAGAGAGGATTGCGTTCGTTGTCGGATATGAGTGTAAGGCCGCTTGCGGCTGCAAGTTCGATTACTGCGGTTTTTGTTTCGTTTATTATGGCGTAGCTCGATTTTATTTTTCTCATGATAGGGTCATGAGTGTCGCAGGTGACACGAGTCACCTCAGTGTGCCGGCAGATTGCATCTACGGTTCCCTCTCCACCATCGGCCATGGGGATTTTTACGACATTGCAGTCGGGTAATATGTCGAGAATGGCTGATGTCGCGGCATCGACCAACTCGGTCGCCGATGCTGAACCTTTGAACGAATCGAATGCCAGGATTATTTTCGTTAGTTTCATGTTGTAATGGTTGCTTATGGCTGGCGGTTTTATTGCTGGTGTGTAAAATTATAAAAAACATTTGTAACCCATAAGCATTTTTCCATGAATGAAAGGCCGGAGGCTGCCTCGATTTATTCGGGACAGCCTCCGGTTAAGTTTGTGCTTTTTAATTTATTGTTTTAAAGCAGATATGCTTTCTTCGAGAGTCTTAATCTTGGACAAGGCATCCGATAATTTCTTGCGTTCGCCAGCAACGACAGCTTCGGGAGCGTTGTTGACAAAGTTTACGTTGCCAAGTTTCTTCTCTATTGAAGCCTTGAAACCTTGCATGTACTTCAAGTCGGCTTCAAGCTTTTTCAATTCCTCGTCTATGTTGATATTGTTGCCGAGAGGCACTGAGTATTCGGTAGTCCCGACAAGGAAGGAAGCCGCAGTGGCATCCTTGCTGCCAACTTCAACGATTTGGCCGATATTGGCAAGCTTGCAGATTATGCAGGCAAACGGGTTTTTGAATTTGCCGATAACTTGCAAGTCGAGCTGCGACTTGTTGGGAATTGATTTTTGCAAGCGGATTGTGCGGATTCCGGCTATGATTCCCTTAGCCTCGTCCATTGCGTTGAGGCATGCCGTGTCGATATTGCCCGGCTCTGGAATGAGGGCATACATGATACTCTCGCCATCTTTGCGCTGGCTTATGTGTTGCCATAATTCCTCGGTTATGAATGGCATGAACGGATGCAACAGGCGCAGCAGCGTATCGAAGAAGTTGAGGGTGGCATCGTAGGTGGTGCGGTCTATCGGCTGTCCATAGGCCGGCTTAATCATTTCGAGGTACCAAGCCGAGAATTCGTCCCAGAACAGGCGGTAAACGGCTTTTAATGCTTCAGACAGGCGGAATTTTCCGAACAAGTCTTTTACTTCGGCATTGGTGCTGTCGAGCACGTTTGCAAACCAGTCGGTTGCGATTCGTGCATATTCAGGCTGCTCGATATCGGCTACTTCCCATCCCTTTACAAGGCGGAATGCGTTCCATATCTTGTTGTTGAAGTTGCGGCCCTGCTCACACAAAGCGTCATCATAGAGGATGTCGTTTCCGGCAGGAGCCGAGAACATGAGACCCATTCTCACGCCGTCGGCACCATACTTGTCGATGAGGTCCAGTGGGTCGGGCGAGTTGCCGAGCGACTTCGACATCTTTCGGCCGATTTTGTCGCGGACGATGCCTGTGAAATAGACATTCTTGAAAGGCATTTCACCCATGTATTCATATCCGGCCATGATCATGCGGGCAACCCAGAAGAATATAATGTCGGGAGCTGTCACAAGGTCGGTGGTCGGGTAGTAATATTTTATTTCCTCGTTTCCTGGGTTATTTATACCGTCAAATAGTGAAATAGGCCACAGCCAAGATGAGAACCAAGTGTCGAGACAGTCGGGGTCTTGACGCAGGTCGGCCACGGTCAATGATTGGTTGCCGGTCTTCTCTTTTGCGAGTTCAAGGGCCTTTTCGGCAGACTCTGCAACGACATATCCGCCTTCGGGCAAGTAGTAGGCCGGAATTTGGTGTCCCCACCATAATTGACGGCTTATGCACCAGTCCTTGATGTTCTCCATCCAGTACTTGTAGGTGTTTTTGTATTTTGGCGGATAGAATTTCAACTCGTCATTCATTACCGGAGGTAAAGCCATGTCGGCAAAGTGCTTCATCTTCAAGAACCATTGCATTGACAGTTTTGGTTCGATGGCCACATTGGTGCGTTCGGAGAATCCCACTTTGTTGGTATAAGGCTCTACTTTTTCAATAAGGCCGGCAGCTTCAAGGTCTTTTTCGATTTTTTCACGCACATCGAAGCGGTCCATGCCTACATAAAGGCCGGCAGCCTCGCTAATGGTGCCGTTGTCGTTGAAGATGTCGATGCTTGGCAAGTTGTGCTTTTCTCCAAGCATGTAGTCGTTTACGTCGTGGGCAGGGGTCACTTTCAAGCAACCTGTACCAAACTCAATGTCGACATAATCGTCCTCGATTACCGGAATTTCGCGGTTTACGAGCGGCACGATTACTTTTTTGCCTTTAAGCCAAGCGTTCTTCGGGTCGTTAGGGTTTATGCACATGGCAGTGTCGCCCATTATGGTTTCGGGACGAGTGGTTGCTACTATGGCATAAGCCGGGGTTGAACCGTCATGACCTACGACATAATATCTCAAGTAATACAGTTTGCTGTGTTCTTCCTTGTATATTACCTCTTCGTCGCTGAGGGCGGTCAATGCTTTGGGGTCCCAATTGACCATTCTCACGCCACGGTAAATAAGCCCTTTGTTGTACAGGTCGACAAAAACCTTGATTACGCTTTTGCTGCGCTTTTCATCCATGGTGAAAGCGGTGCGGTCCCAGTCGCAAGAAGCTCCGAGTTTGCGCAATTGCTTCAAGATGATTCCGCCATGCTCGTTGGTCCAGTCCCATGCGTGTTTCAAGAATTCATCCCTTGTCAAGTCGGTCTTTTTGATTCCTTGTGCTGCAAGCTTGTTCACCACCTTTGCTTCGGTGGCGATTGAAGCGTGGTCGGTACCCGGTACCCAGCAAGCATTCTTGCCTTCCATGCGAGCACGGCGCACGAGTATGTCTTGTATTGTGTTGTTGAGCATGTGTCCCATGTGCAGCACGCCGGTTACGTTTGGCGGCGGAATTACCACGGTGTAGGGCGTGCGCTTGTCGGGTACTGATTTGAACAAATTATGCTCGGTCCAATATTTATACCATTTGTCTTCGACCTCCGATGGGTCGTATTTAGTTGCTAAATCTTTCATAAACTTCTGCTTAGCGATATTATTACCAATTTCAAGACGCAAAATTAGCAATTAATTCTAAATTAGTGTGCAAATAAAGGTCTGAATCTTCAATGACATAGCAAGTTGTTAATATAGAATTGTTAATCTTATCATTCAAATAAAAATAAGTACCTTTGCATTTGATAGAATTTACTATGGAATGCAGGAATTAGATACCGCAAGAATGATAAATATGTGATTGGTAAACTTGATTTTGTCATCATTCGATTTAAAATTATATATTTATGAAAAAACAAATCATTCATATAGATAACGCTGAAATAAGCCTTATAACTCAAGGACAAGAAGACTATATTTCATTAACAGATATGGCTCACAGCCAGATGCAGGAACATATCATATTTCGTTGGTTGAGCCTGAAAAGCACCATTGAGTATATTGGAGAATGGGAAGCCTTATATAATTCCAACTTTAATTATACCGAATTCGGTACAATTAGAGATGCAGCAGGCAGCAATAATTTTGTATTATCTGTGAACATGGATTGAGCACACAAATGCAATTGGTATAGTAGCAAAAGCCGGAAGATATGGCGGAACTTATGCACATAAAGACATAGCTTATCATTTTGGCATGTGGATAAGTCCCCGTTTTCAATTGTTGCTGGTAAAAGAGTATCAACGCTTGCAAGAAGAAAAGCATAAGATATTAGGTTGGACGGCAAAAAGAGAATTGTCTAAAATCAATTACCACATTCATACCGACGCCATCAAACAACATCTCATTCCACCTCAATTGACTCCTCAACAAATATCTTATGTCTATGCTAATGAAGCTGATGTTCTTAATGTTGCACTATTTGGACAAACCGCTAAACAATGGCGAGATGCTAATCCCGATTTAAAAGGGAACATAAGAGATTATGCAACCATAAATGAACTGATTTGCTTGTCGAATATGGAAAACTTAAATGCCGTATTTATCAATGAAGGCATTTCTCAATCAGATAGATTGGTTAAACTTAATCAAATTGCTATCCAACAAATGAAGGTGTTGGAGGAAGTAAATAATAGAAAATTGTTGAAATAGCCTTATGAGTCCTTGGAGCCGTGAAGAAACAATAGTTGCATTCTATGTGTATTGTAAAATACCTTTTAAAGATAGCAACAAATCACATCCTGTAATAAGGAAGTATGCCCAAATACTTGGTAGAACTCCAAGTGCCTTGAATATGAAAGTAGGAAATATCGGAAGACTTGATCCAGATTTGCATAAGAAGGGTATTGTCGGATTAGTGCACGGTGCAAAAATGGAAGAAGAAATATGGAGAGAATTTTATGAGGATCCAGAACTCCTTGCCTATGAGAGCAGGAAAATAATTGCAAAATTACATGGGAAATCTGTAGAAGAAGACATTGACATCAATGATTTGCCACAAGGAAAGGAACGTGAAATAGTTGTAAAACAACGAATAAATCAATCATTTTTCCGTATGGCTGTTTTAAGTTCATACAATAATAGATGCTGCATTTCGGGCATTGGCAATATGGAATTATTAGAAGCTTGTCATATTGTAGATTGGTCAGAAAATACAGCCAATAGGACTAATCCTCAAAATGGTTTATGTATGAATTCTTTTTTTCATAAAGCCTATGATGAATTGTTCATGGCAATTTCTCCTGACTTAACAATTATTATTTCAGATGAATTGTTACAAAATACTACTGATGATAAATTCAAAAAATATCTATCGAGCATAAACGGCGAGAAAATTATAATGCCCAATAAATTTTTCCCAAAAAAAGAATTCCTGCAAGTACATTATGAAAAATACAAGAATCGATAAAGATTATGAGAAAGAGTTATGCAATTACATATTTAGGGCGTTTACTTTCAATGAAAGGAACCTTGAATAAGATTCAGGATTTGTCTTATCCCATTATAATGATTTTCTGTCAGGGAAAGAGGGGAATTTCAACTATAAACTTCAAGATAAGGATGTTGTAATTCAATCTCCGAAAGGAAAAGAATTGTTGCGAATTCCTGCATTAGTGTTTTGTCTGAAGCAGAAAAGTTATTAAAATCCATAATGAGCATAAATGTTTTTTTGTCATGCCTCAGATTGAGAGTTTTCTGGAGCACATTTATTGCCACTCTTTGAAGGCTAAATCATCAGATATAACTGATATCAGAATCATTTTACATGACCGCCGAACCAAAATGAATTCAGAAATGGGATTCAGTATAAAATCTCAACTTGGCGGTGACTCTACTTTATTAAATGCAAGCAGGGCAACAAATTTTAATTTCAAAATTGAAGGCACAATTCTTTCGGATGAAGATATTTCTAACATCAATTCTATAAGTCTTTTACGAGATAAAGTGATTAAAAGAGTTGATGCAATAAGAAAGGTGGCATATTGATGTTTGATAAAGTGGACAATTCTGCATTTCGCAACAATCTTGTTATGCTTGATAGGGATTTACCTGCAATAATTGCTTAGTTGCTTTTGAAGATTATCTCTTTCCAATGCATATCTGGAACGTTCAAATACTTCTCGCTAAATATGCTTATAATGAAAGAAGAGGACGAAACTCTTTCATTTAAACTCAATTTTCAAGTGAGACTAAAGTAATAAACATGAAATAAAGACAGGCTCTGCTTAAAAGTTTTGTAAATGTCGGGCAAAGGTGTAACTTTGCACCGTTTTTCGCGCAAGCTATATATGGATTGGCTATACAATGCTTTTTTTGAGCACTCGGCACTTCAGGCGATGGTAGTATTGTCGGTGATTTGTGCCATAGGTCTTGCATTGGGCAAGATAAAAGTTTTGGGAATATCTCTCGGGGTCACGTTTGTGTTTTTCATTGGCATTCTTGCCGGACATCTTGGTTTTTCTATCGACAGCCAGATGTTATCATATGCTGAAAATTTCGGTCTTGTATTGTTTGTTTACGCGCTCGGATTGCAAGTCGGCCCGGGTTTCTTCAGCGCGTTCCGCAAGGATGGCATGACTCTTAATCTGTTGGCACTTGCCGTAGTGGCAGTCGGTACGTTGTTTGCCGTCGTTACGAGCTTTGTTACCGGCATTTCGATTTCGGACATGGTGGGAGTGCTGTGCGGGGCAACGACAAATACTCCTGCGCTTGCTGCCGCCCAAGAGGCGTTGAAGCAGCTTGGCTTGCCAAATTCGGGCCCGGCTCTTGGATGTGCCGTGGCTTATCCTCTTGGCGTTGTCGGAGTGATAATTGCCTTGTTCTTGATGCGCAGGTTTTTTGTGAACGACAAAGATCTCGTTCATGAGAGCAAGGAAGACCATAACGCGACCTATATCGCGGCGTTCCAAGTGCACAATCCGGCTGTTTTTGGTAAAAGCGTCAAGGAGATTGCCAAGTTCATCCATCATCCGTTCGTAATATCTCGATTGTGGCGCGACGGCAAAGTGACCATACCAGAGTCGGGAACGATATTGAGGGAAGGTGACAGGCTGCTTGTGATTTCGTCGGAGGAGGACAACAAGGCCTTGACGGTGTTATTCGGTGAGCAGGAAAGTACCGACTGGAACAAGGAGGATATTGACTGGAACGCAATCGACAGCCAGTTGATTTCACAAAGAATCTTGATAACACGTCCAGGACTTAACGGGAAAAAACTTGGTTCATTGAAATTGCGCACAACATACGGCGTGAACATAAGTCGCATATACCGGTCGGGAGTGCAATTGCTTGCATCGCCCAACTTAAGGTTGCAACTTGGCGACCGTGTCACCGTCGTGGGCGAGGCAGCTTCGATAAAGAATGTTGAAAAGGTGCTTGGCAACGCGGTGAAGAGCCTGAAGGAGCCAAATTTGATTTCGGTGTTCATCGGCATGACAATAGGGCTTGTGCTTGGGTCATTGCCGATAGTGATTCCGGGGATGGATTCGCATGTGCGTCTCGGACTTGCCGGCGGTCCTATAATCGTGGGAATATTGATAGGCACTTTTGGGCCGCGAATGCACATGATAACCTATACAACGCAGAGTGCAAACTTGATGCTTCGTGCCCTTGGGCTTGCGTTGTATCTTGCATGCCTCGGTCTTGACTCGGGTTCTCATTTCTTTGAGGTGATAGTGCGACCCGAAGGCGCAGCGTGGGTACTGATTGGATTCTTGCTGACTGTCATCCCGGTAGCGATAATAGGCCTTGTGGCATTTAAAATCATGAAAATCGACTATGGGACTGTGTCGGGAATGCTGTGTGGCGCAATGGCCAATCCTATGGCGTTGAATTACTCCAACGACACGATTCCGGGCGACCATCCGTCGGTTGCCTATGCCACTGTTTATCCGTTGAGCATGTTTGCGAGGGTGATAATCGCGCAAGTGGTGCTTATCGTGATGCTTTCATGAATCCATCCGCGTCATATTAATAGCTCGAAAGCGATACGGTCTCCATCGCTTTGGCGCACTATTCCGCAACGCCGGTAGCCGAGCGACGGCAGTATGTGCAGCATCTGCACATTGTCGTGGTTGGTGTCGACTCTGACCGACTTGCATCCACAAACCTTTGCTTCATCGGCAGCAAGCCGGAACATCATTTTTGCCAATCCTTTCCCGCATGAGTCGGGCGATACGGCAAGCCGATGGATGGCCGCGTAAGTGCTGCCTTGTGGGGTTAGCCATTCGCCTTCCTTTATGTGTTCATAGGCCGGGTCGCCGGAGTAAATCAGGGCGCAGTAGGCCATTATTTTGCCCGAAAATGAGTCAAAAATTACCCGTCCGACATTTTTGGCTAAGTCGGCAGCTATGGTATCGGGTGATGGGTATCCGTTCTGCCATTGCGTCCGTCCCTGTGCAGCCATGATGCCCTTTTGGGCTTTGATTATTTCCCATATTTGAGGGATATCGGCCTGCTCGGCTTCTCGGAAAGACAATGCTCCAGGTTGATTAATCATTTTCAGTGTCCTTATTTTCAGCTTGATTGTCGATCGGGGCCGATTCCATTATTTTCTTGGCCATTTCGAGGTCAAAGTCAAATACCATCAGTCGCACGAGTCCTGCCTTGAGCGGAGCCATTGGAAGCAGCGACGACAGCAGTTCGTTTGTAAGGATGCACGGGATGCCGTTTGTTTCGAGAACTCCTTTTACTATGCTCGCTTCGGCTTCATTAGCGTATTCGCCGAATACTACGAGTTTATCTTCATCTTTTGGTTCCATGTTGCAAAATTTTTAAATGATTATTGTTGATGGGGGAAATGTCGCGTTATCTTATGCCTCTGCGATTGAGCTCGGCTTGATATTTTCGTGCGTTGCGCATGTGCTGGGCATAGGTGGATGCAAAGTTGTGGTATCCTGAAAAGTCCTCTTTGGCGCACATGTACAGGTAGTTGTGCTTGGGTGCGTCCAGCACGGCATCTATTCCGGCTTTTGATGCGAAACGTATTGGACCGGGAGGCAGACCGGCATATAGGTAGGTATTGTATGGCGATTCAGTCTCCAGCATGGCGTTGGTGATACGTCTTATTGAGAAATCGCCTATTGCAAACTTTACAGTGGGGTCGGCTTGCAGCAACATGCCTCGTTCCAGCCTGTTGATGTAAAGGCGTGCAATGAGTCCCATTTCATCACGTTTGCTTGTTTCCTCCTCCACGATTGAGGCAATGATTTGTATCTGGTCGCGTGATAGTCCAAGGGTTTTGGCTTTGGCATCGCGTTTGCCGTTCCAGAATTGCTCGTAATAATGGTGCATGGTGTTCATTAGTTGTTTTGGAGAAGAGTCCCACCAGCATTCGTAGCTGTCGGGTAGGAGCATGTTGACTATGGTCAAAGGCGTTTTCCCGAATTTAGCGCATTCGGCACTGTCGTTGAGAATGGCCATTATGTCGTTTTCGGTCATAAGCAGTTTCTTTGCCACGCGATCGGCAAACTGTTGCTTCAGCCTTATGTTGTTGAAAGTGACTTTGACCGGCGTTTGCTGCTTGTTGCGTATTTTTCTTGCAGCCGACAGAGGTGAATCATCGGCTGTTATGGCGTATGCGCCTGTACGATTTTCTAAATCCACATCCGCCCATTGAAGGATGTTTGTAACTCTTTCGGCAAATGGCAAACCGCACTTTACAGCTATGGAGTCGGTCAATGCAGATTTAGTAGCAGCTGGATATATGTATATCGTTGTGCCGGTTCCTGCCTTGCTGTAAAAATAAGGATATGCCCATAAGCACGCAGCGATTATGGCGATGAGAATCAATATCGCGGCAAAGAGGAGTTTCTTGTGGCGTAATGCGGTCATTGTGTGGTCGCTTTATGTTTTTTACAAAAATAAGCAAAATATTTTACTTTGGATGTTTGCAAATTTAATAAAAATGCCTAACTTTGCACTCGCAATGACGAAATCAGCACTCTGATTGGAGAGATGGGTGAGTGGCTGAAACCAGCAGTTTGCTAAACTGCCGTAGGGGTAACCCTACCACGAGTTCGAATCTCGTTCTCTCCGCGTAAAAGGCTTGAAAGATTATTCTTTCGAGCCTTTTTTGTGTATGTCTGCAGCCCGTTTTATTGTGCTTGCCGAAATTGGGGAGCCGAGTTGTGTGAACAGCAGAATTATTCCCACTTGGTGAAGTATGATAAGAAGAAGTCATGTTTCGACGATGTGCTAAATATTATTTTTGCAATGAGGAACTTGATGCCTCGCCATCCGGCACTCTTCGGAATGGCATGGAAAGGGTTACATTTCCGAAATTTTTTGTACCTTAGCCAAGTTTTTAAATTTTGGACTTCCTCCGTTTCGGCTGTCAGACCTCATTTTCGGGAGAATACTTGACTATATAAAAAGTTAACTGTTCATGATGAAGTAGTTGGCTGTAATAATCTTGCTTTAATAATGAAAGACAAGTTCAAAAGCGAAATGGACCCAGACAAAAATAATGTGAAAAAATAAAGGTTTATGACTAACTTCTCTAATCAACATCTCGTAATTATACGGACAGGTGGTTCTGTCGTGAACTTGGAATCATATAATTGTCAGGAATTAGGTTTGGCAAAGGCCTTGAGGAGCAAGGGGCTGAAGGTGACGCTGGTTCTTGCCAACAAAATTGCCGGGAACTTGGTGATTGACGGGGTCGATGTCATATATTGCAAGTTCAGGGGCCTGAATCAACAATTGGCATGGTTCTACGGCATTGAAGATATTCTTGAGAAATTGAAGCCAACGCTAATACAGGTGCATGACCTTGGTATGTTCATGACATGGAAAGTCGTGCGTTGGGCTAAAAAGCACAACATTCGTTCTTTTCTGATTCAAGGAAATTATCAAGCTACAAGAAAGCCTGTATTCAAGCAGTTGGAGTTGCTTTTTAATTGCACGTTTGGCCGATACGTCATAAAGAATGTAACAGGAGTAGGTTGCAAGACCTTGAAAGCATCCGAATATACGAAAAAATATTACGACAGGGACACAAAATTGACATATGTCGGTTTGGATGTGTCTCGGTTTGACGGGTGTGAGAGCAGGGACTGGCGTGCAGAATTGGGATTGCATGGCAAAAAGGTGCTTCTGTATGTCGGCAGCCTCGAACGCAGACGCAACCCTTTGTTCCTTGTGGATATATTGCGAGTGTTGCCCGATGACTACGCATTGGTGATAGTAGGAGACGGAAATATGCGGAAAGCCGTCAATGACAAGGTCAAATCATTAGGACTACAAGAACGGTGTTTTTTGTTGGGAAAGCAGAACCAACAATTATTATCATCTTTATTTGGCGTTTCGGATGTAATCCTTTTAACATCAAATTATGAGATTTACGGAATGGTAATATTGGAAGCTATGTATTTCGGGGTTCCGATTGTGTCAACTTTAACAGCTGGGAGCGATATGCTGATAAAGAATGGTATTAATGGATTTGTTATTAATGCCCTTGATGTTAAAGAGTGGTCTATATGTATAAGGCTTTTATGCGAGAATAAAGAGTTACATGATGCAATAAGTGAGAACTCAAAAAAATATGTTCGATTGAATTTAACATGGGATAATGTTGCTGACAAGTATTTAGATTTGTATTTTGGAGTTCAGGCGTGACCTGTGAGCATATAAAAACTCTCGAATATCATTCGTATAACCCGTTTGCTTAATGTTTCTGCTTCCTTTTTTGTAAAGATGTTACTTTTTTAAGTTACAGTGTTTTTAGTTAATTGGATTACCATTAAGGTTTGAAAACTTTTAAAGTATAATATATCACATCCTATCTGTTTGTTTATTTTGAACTTAATGTAGTTTTGCCATGTTATTTTTGGATTAATTCAAAATAGTTTATAAATTAGATTTCCAGTTGTAATTTATTTATAATTAGCATGTGTCATGTTGAAAAATAACATAATCTTGGCAGATTGTCAACCAAAAGAGATTGAGTCTTTTGCGGAAGGATGTGATACTATTGCAAAGAATCCTTTCAAAATAATATCTTCAATTAGCAATTGGGGGCATGGTAGCATTTTGCAAAATTTAAGGAGGTATGTAGCATATTTCATCTTTCCGTTAAATATTTTTTTTAGGAGGGGAAAATATGGAATTATATTGGGATGGCAACAATTTTATGCAATTAATTTTGCTTTGTTTTGTCGTTTGTTTCATGTAAAGAAGCAAAATGTTGTTGCGGTTGTAAATTTTACATATAAAAGGAAAAAAGGATTGATAGGGAAACTTTACCATGCATATATGAAATATAGTTGTAATAACAATTATGTAGATTATTTTCATGTGCCAAGTCATAATTATGTCTCAATATGTTCCAATGAGTTGGGAATTGATGCTGGTAAGTTTGTAGTTACTGGTTTCGGGATTCCTGACACATATGAAGACATGAAAGACTTAAAGGTGCCGTTGAAGAATTTTTCATTGTCGATAGGCCGTTCGAATAGGGATTTTAATTTCCTTGTTAAAGTATGGGAGCAAGATTGTTTGAAAGATAAGTTGTTAGTTATTGCAAGCGATACATGGAGGCCGGCAATTAATTTGCCAAAAAATATAATATTCCGTAACGATATAAAATATGAAGAATCTTTTGCATGGTTTAATAATTGTGACTTATGTGTCACTCCGATTGCAGATGGTAATATATGCTCTGGTGATACTGTTTTGTTGACGGGAATGATGTTTTCTAAACCTGTTGTTGTAACATATCCAAGTACTTTGGCTGAAATGTATGTGAAAGATGGTGAGAACGGAATTTACATAACAAAAGACGCAAAGTATGCTGCTGAAAGAATATCTAGTCTGCTTGAAAACAATGAAGAAATGAAACGTTTGGGGAGCATGGCGCGTAAAAGTTTTTTGTTACATTATTCAAGAAAGAGCATGGGAGTGGCTTTGTGTGTAAAAATAAAACAGTTAATTTGTAATTAAAGTAACTTTATGCGAATTTTACTTTCCAATAAATTCTATTATCGCCGTGGAGGCGACTGCACATATATGTTGAATTTGGAGCAGTTGCTCAAGAAGCACGGACACGAGGTGGCAGTGTTTGCTATGGACTACCCCGACAACTTGGAGACACCGTGGAAGAAGTATTTTCCCGGCAATATGACCAAGCTGATGGCTTTCTCGAGACCGTTCGGCTCGCATGAAGTCAAGAAGAAATTCAACCGGTTGCTCGACGATTTCCGTCCCGAAGTCGTACATCTTAATAACATACACACACAGTTGTCGCCTGTCATTGCCGAGTTGGCGCACGAGCGTAGTATAAGGGTCGTGTGGACTTTGCACGACTACAAGCTGTTATGTCCACGCTATGATTGTCTGCGAGGTGGAGTCGAAATATGTGAGAAGTGTTTTAATGGTGATAAAACCTCGTGCAAGACATATAAATGTATAAAAGATTCCACACTGGCTTCGTTGGTCGGTTACAAGGAAGCTATCGCATGGAATCGTCAACGTTTGGAAAATTGCACCGACATGTTTATATGTCCGAGTAGTTTTATGCAGGAAAAGATGGCGCAGGGAGGTTTCAAAGAAGGGAAACTGAAAGTGCTGTGCAACTTCATTGACACAGATAAGTGCAAAAGAAGCTCGTATAGCGAAAGAGAAGATTATTATTGTTATGTCGGACGGCTTTCGCATGAAAAAGGGCTATATACATTAATTAAAGCTGCCAGCCAATTGTCATATAAATTGAAAATCATCGGAGGTGGCCCGCTTGAAAAAGAATTGAAAGCAAAGAGTGCAGAATTAAAAGGCAACGTGGAGTTTCTTGGTTTCAAGCAATGGAATGAAATAAAGGAAGTGGTCGGCAAAGCGCAGTTCGTTGTTGTGCCGTCTGAATGGTATGAGAATAATCCTTTTTCGGTAATAGAGGCGTTGTGTCTTGGCACTCCTATATTGGGGGCGCGTATCGGCGGCATTCCCGGACTGATTGATGAAGGTGCTAACGGCATGACCTTTACAAGCGGTGATGCAGAAGACTTGAAGGAGAGTATCGAACGTATGTATAAAGCTGAGTTTGATTATGAAAGCATTGCTCGCAAGGCAATGGAGCGTTACAGTGCCGAAACATATTATGAGGAGATAATGGAAGTATATGGCAAGTGAATAAAGCAACGTGGCAGGTCAGAGGCTTATTGATTGACCTGCCACGTTTTTTTATGTGGTATAAAATGTGATGGATTCGTGTTATTTCTCGAAAGAGAAGTCGCGCGATGCGAGACGGTAGTTGTCGACAAACAATTCTACATTGTAGATGCCGGCATTGAGCGTAGTATTTACGTTCCAGTAGATTGCTATGTCGGGAATCTCTTGTCCGGCATATTCTATGGTTTTGCGCTCAGTATAAGGAACAGAGCCACCCTCAAATTCAAAAGTTCCGTTTTCGCCAAGAAGATATCCTTCGGGGCTTGTTATGCGCATGTATATTATTTTTTCGCCCACCGGGGTCGAGTTGTTTTGCGGAATTGTGAACATGACGCGCAGCTGCTTGGCCTTTGTGATTCGTTTTTCGGTCTTGCCGTTGCTCTTGAGCGGAGTCAAGGTAACGCCTGTCACATTGAGCTTTTCGGCCAGCGTCATGCGTTCCGACAAGTCTTTATTTTCCTGATTTACGCGAGATACTTGTGAGCTAAGTTGCCTGTTGCGCGATTTTATTTCTTCATTTTCGGCTTTAAGGCCGGCGTTTTCACGACCCAAGGAGTCTATTATCTGCACATAGTGGCGCATGATGCTGCGCAAAGTCTTTATTTCGTCCTGTAGTTCCTTGATGCGCTTGTCGCTTGTTATTTTTTGTGTTTTCAATTCGGTCAGGAGCTTTTCGACCTTGTCCTTTGCTTCGCCGTATTTCAATAGAATGGAATCGTTGTTGAGAAATTGCGTCTGGCTTTCGTAATTCTTGAATTCGTTGCTCAGTTGTTCATATTCGCCAGCGAGTTGCAATTGTTCGTTTTGCAGCATTAATTGCTCGTTTGCGGCTTTAGCTTCGTCGATTTGTTTTTTTGCATAAAAGCCGAAAAAGGAGATTGCCAGTACGACAACCAATGCACCTACGATTATCAATGCTTTTTTCTGGGAAGGAGCCATACATTAATGATTTTAAATTTCGGAGTGCAAATTTAAACATTATCCAACAGATAATCAGAAAAAAAATATAAAAACTCGTGAAAACTGTGATGTATGTCGTAGAATGGTAGGCATTGCGTCAAGCTTTATACAGTTGTTCGCCTTCACGAGTACCTGGGCGGATTGGTTTTTCTTTGGCTCCTTTCTTTTGTATTTTTTGTTTGGGCTTCTTGATTTTTTGTGGCTTGTTGGCCTTGAAGCTTTTTAATATTTTCTCGGCGATTTTTGAATTTTCGGCAAGATAGTTCATTTCCACTTGCATGGCAAAGTCGGCCTTTTTCGACGACACGTTTGTGATGCTTGCCATGGAACCGTCGGGCAGGGTTCCGGTCAATGTGTACCCTTTGAATCCGTCCATTTTGGCTTTTTTCATGTCGGTGTCAAACATGTTATATCCGGCTGCGGTCCTGTTTATGGCGTATTTCATGTAATCGTCGTCGGCCTCCGACTTGTCGTATAATTTTATGAGCAATGTGAAGTCATACCACTGAATCTCGAATGTGGATGGCGAACTATATGTGACTCTTCCTCCTTCGGGAACGTCAAATGTAATGTTGTGCCTTGACCATGTAAACAACTCGGCATCGGCCGTGATGTTGCTTGCCAGTGCCAATATCATCATGAGGATAGAAATGAACAGTCGTTTCATAAATTGGAATTTTGGCCAAATATACGCCAATGGAGACAAAAAACAAAATTGCCCCCGATTGCGGCATCTGTTATAGAATAAAATTTACAGTACATTTGGCTTTTTTGCCGTATTTTATTTATTGTTCCTATAATTAATTGCTTATCTTTGCAGTCGAAAAAAAAAGTTGGACTTTTATTTAAAACAATCGAGCAAGATGTGTTTCATGAAATGTCCTTAGTAAAAACACAACTGTTGCTGCCGAGAGTTTAAGGCGAGGTGGCATGTTTGGGCATTTCTTTAAGCTTATAAGTTTATGCGAGACCAGGAAAGAAATCAGTTTGAAGGATCAGAGAGTGTGGAATCAGGGATATCCATACGGGCATTTTTCAGCGCATGCCTGCGTAATTGGTATTGGTTTGTAATTTCGGTTGTGGCATGTTCCACGATAGCTTTCATTTATACCCAGTCGCAGACGCAGACATTCAGGTCGTCGGCCTACATTTTGATAGGTACTGACGACAAGAATGGCGGAATGTCGGGCGAAATGCGGATTTTTTCCGATATAGGCCTTGGCAACCGCGTTGATGCGGTCGAGAATGAAATTTATGTCATAATGTCGACCGAGCTTCTTGACAAAGTGGTTGAAACTTTAGGCATCAATGTGGAATATTATTCCAAGCCATTGTTGCGCAAGGTCAACATGTATAAGCAGAATGCCATAATTGTCACGCCATTAAGCGATATTGACAAGAAGGGCTATTCACTTGAAATATCCCCTTTGAGCAATGAGGAATATGAATATCGTTGCGTAAGCGCAAAGGAGGATAAGGACTGGCACACGGCAAAATTCGGAGCCAAGGTTGAAACCGAAAAAGGCGCGTTCTCGGTGGGTAAGACGAAATTGTTTTCTGAAGAGCTTATAGGTGAGGACATATATGTTAATGTGAGCAACGTGCACCAGCGTGCAATAAACTTGCGTGAAAGCTTGAATGTGCAGTTGACTGGGGAAGAAACGAGCGTGCTTGAGCTCACGCTTGATGCCGATAACTATGACATGGCTGTCGACGTGTTGAGCACGTTGATTGATTGCTACAACCAAGATGTTATTAACGACAAGAATCGTGTGGCAAGGAATACCGAGGCATTCATTGTCGACCGTATCGCGGCTATTTCATCCGACTTGGGTGGAATCGACGCGCAAATAGAACAATTGAAGATTGAGAACAATATTCCTGATTTGACCACAGCCGCTTCGGCCTATGTCGCCGACGGGTCGAAGTACACCGAGAATGTGGCATCGGTCGAAATGCAGCTGATGTTGACGAGATACATAAAGGACTACCTGTTGCAGATGAAAGAGCATGAGCTGATACCTGCTAATACGGGTATTGCCGACATGGGTATTGAGAAACAGATCGGCTTGTACAATGAAGATTGCTTGAAATACATGCGCGTGTCGGCATCATCGGGTACCGACAACCCTATAACCAAAGAGCTCGACAAGTCGTTGACATCGATGAAGGAAAATATTTCGAGGTCAATAGAGAATTTCTACAACACGCTTCAAATCAAGCATCAACAGGCTCTTGAGCAAGAACGTATCGCCAACAGGCGCATCGCTTCGGTGCCTACGCAGGAAAAGGAGATAGGTAATGTGTTGAGGCAGCAAAAGATAAAAGAGGAATTATATCTATACTTGCTTAACAAGCGCGAGGAAAATGCGTTGCAGATGGCCATTACCGAGCCTAATGCAAAAATCATTGAACATGCCGGTGGTGATGACCTTCCGATAGCTCCTGCTACGATGAATATTGTTCTTGCCGGATTTATGTTTGGGTTGATATTGCCGGCAGGCGTGATATACTTGATATTCTGGATTTACTCGCTCGACACAAACGTCCATGGAAGGAAAGATGTCGAGGCTGCCACACGTATTCCTATTCTTGGAGAATTGCCAAGCAAGAGTTCAAGTCAGGAGGATGAAGAGATAGTAGTCTCGGAAACCGGAAACGACCGAGTGACCGAAGCATTCCGAATAATAAGAGGTAATCTCGAATACATGATAGGCGACCGTAAAAGTACGGGCGGAGTCGTAATACAATTCACTTCCACCATCCCCGGCGAGGGCAAGAGTTATGTAGTTGTGAATCTTGCGCTATCGTGCGCTCATGCCGGCAAGAAAGTTATTGCTGTAGACCTTGACTTGCGCAAGGGTGATTCGTCGAGGAATTGGGACACGCACAAGCATCACGGCCATATCGGCGTGAGTGCGTATCTGTCGGGCAAAGTGAATGATTTGGACGAAATCATAAACAAGAGCCAACTTGCGCCCAATCTTGATACTATTTCAATCGGCGCGATACCTCCGAATCCTACCGGATTGTTAATGTCGGAACGTTTTGCAACGATGATTGAGACCTTGAGGGCGCGTTACGACATAATAATACTCGACACCGTACCTTATTCGGTAGTTGCCGATGCGTCAATCGTGAATCGTTTTGTTGACATGACAGTGTATGTGATGCGTGACGGCAAAATAGACAAGCGTTATCTGCCGGAATTGGATCGTATATACACCGACAACAAAATCAAGAATCCTGCTATATTGCTTACTGACGTAAATATGGAAGACAAGCGATACGGCTATGGATATGGATACGGATACGGTTATGGCTATGGCTATGGATACGGTTATGGTTATGGCGAGGACGGCGAAGAAGCCTCCAATGACAGGAAGAAGGGCAAGTTCAAGCTATTCTAAATCTTTATTTTGAGTTTATTGGCCGAGGCCGCCAGAAATGTAGCCAATCGCTGCTTGTGCACATGGCATATCAATCGAGAGATTTTCATGTCGTTGCCGATGTCAGGGTTCATGGCAATTTGAAGAATTGTCGTGACTCGTGGACAATAAAAAAGAAAAAATGCGTTATTAATAATAAGTAGGATAACAGAATAAGATAATCATGCATATAGCAGTTGTTGGAACAGGATATGTTGGATTGGTCACAGGTGCATGTTTTGCCGAGACGGGAGTCAACGTGACATGTGTCGATGTGGACAAGACTAAAATCGATAATTTAAACAAGGGGATTCTACCTATATATGAGCCGGGATTGAGTGAGTTGGTGGAACGTAACCGAAATAATAAACGGTTGAGCTTCACTACCAATCTTGTTGATGTCCTCGACTCGGTAGACATCGTATTTTCGGCGGTAGGAACTCCGGCCGACGAAGACGGAAGCGCCGATTTGCATTATGTACTTGAAGTCGCCAAGACAGTGGGGCAGAACATGAACAAGTATCTTGTAGTGGTGACAAAAAGCACTGTACCTGTCGGGACTGCCGAGAAAGTACGTAAAACCATACAGACTGAATTGGACCGTCGAGGTGTAGATATAGAATTTGATGTGGCATCCAATCCTGAGTTTTTGAAGGAAGGTGTTGCAATAAAAGATTTCATGAGCCCTGAGCGTGTCGTTGTCGGGACAGATTCGCCAAAGGCCGAGAAATTGCTGGCACGTCTTTACCGTCCATTCATGCTCAACAGTTTCAGGGTGATATTCATGGATATACCTTCGGCCGAGATGACCAAGTATGCGGCCAATGCAATGCTTGCCACCCGCATAAGCTTCATGAATGATATTGCCAATTTGTGTGAACTTGTCGGAGCCAATGTGAGCATGGTAAGGAAAGGGATTGCTTCTGATAGTCGAATAGGCAGCAAGTTCTTGTATCCCGGTTGCGGATATGGAGGCTCTTGTTTCCCAAAAGATGTCAAAGCCTTGGCACACACCGCCGTCGAGCATGGCATGAAGATGCGTCTCATCGAAGCCGTGGAGGCCATTAATAAGTCGCAAAAGCATGTGCTTTTTGACAAGCTCGTGAAGGCATTTGGGAGCAAAGAGGCCTTGAAGGGGAAGACGATTGCCATTTGGGGACTTGCTTTCAAGCCCAAAACCGACGATATGCGCGAGGCTCCGTCGCTGGTGCTTATTAATTCGTTGCGCGAGGCTGGATGTACCATAAAGGCTTACGATCCTATCGCAATGGACTCTGCTCGGCGAAAGTTGGGCGATGGAGTGTTGACTTTTGGCAAGGATATGTACGATACGGTGAACGAAGCCGATGCTCTTGTTGTTGTTACCGAATGGGAAGAGTTCAGAGTGCCTTCGTGGGGCGTTATAAAAAAGGCGATGAAAGGACATGTAGTCGTGGACGGACGTAATATTTATCCTCCGGAAGATTTGGTGTCGGCCGGGTTGGATTATTACAATATCGGGCATCGTCCTGCTTTAGCAAAAGATTATGTAAGAAAAAACGAGTCGGCCGAATTGGATTGATACTTCCGGTAATTGAGACAAGACCAGTACTGAATAAAACAAACGACGAGGATGCGGGCATGGATAATTGCTGCATCCTCGTCGGTTTTATTGCATAAGCCGAAACTTTGGAACTGGGCTTGTTGTCACTTCACGGGAATTTTGTTGATGCGGCGTTGATGCCTGCCCCCTTCATAGTCGGTATTAAAGAAAGTTTTCACAATGTCGATGGCTTCATCGTCCGATATGAAGCGTCCCGGCATTGCAAGGACGTTGGCATCGTTGTGCTGACGAGCGAGCTTGGCTATTTCGCTGTTCCAGCATAGGGCCGAGCGAATGCCTTGGTGCTTGTTGAGGGTCATGTTGATGCCTTCGCCGCTTCCGCAAATTCCTATGCCAGGGTAACATTCGCCTTTTTCAACGGCGATGGCACATGGATGTGCGAAGTCGGGATAATCGCAACTCTCTTCGCTATAAGTGCCGAAGTCGACATATTTTATACCGTTTTGCTTTAAATATTCAATTACAGCCATTTTAGTCTTGTATCCTGCATGGTCGCTGCATAATCCCACAGGAATTTCATTCTTTAGAATTGACATGATATTTTATGGTGTTTAAATTATATGAATTATTGCGTGGCTCGCAGCCTGACAAATGTACGATTCTTTTTTCAATGAAACAACATGTTGCGCAGCACCGGGTGTGGAATGCGTTGTAATCTGTTTATCGGCTACCGAGTACCAGTAGGATAAGTCCGGCAAGCAACACCGACAAGTCTATCAGCTTCAATTTTACGTTTTTCTCATGCAGGGCCACGGCTCCGAACAAAAACGACACGATGACGCTGCCGCGCCTTATCATTGACACAATGCTTATCATAGAGCCTTCGAGTGACAATGCGTAAAAATAAGCAAGGTCGGCTACAGTCAAGAAAACAGCTATGCAGGGGATTGTCCATTTCCATTTAAACGGAGTAGGGTTGTCCGCTTTACGCTTTAGCAGCAATATGGTAATTCCCATTATGATACATTGATATAGCGAATACCAAGACTGGACTTGCAACGGGTCGAGACTTTTGAGGAGCCACTTGTCGTATAAGCCGCTTATAGCACCCAGTATCATGGCTCCTATGCTCATAAGCAGCCACTTGTCGTGCGTGATGGGATGTCCTTCCTTTTTCCCTATTCGGCTGACGAGAAAAAGAGAGACACCCCCGAGTGCGATACCACCCCATTGCATTAAGTTTAATCGTTCCCCGAAGAGAATCATTGCTCCTATCAGCACAAGAATCGGGCGAGTGGCATTGACCGGGCCGGTGATGGTGAGAGGCAGGTGCTTGATGCTGAAGTAACCGAGTATCCATGATGCCAGCACTATGCCCGATTTTATAAGTATGAGCAAATGCCCCGTCAAGCTACCGCCAAATCCGTAATCTCCGGCAATAATGCCGCTTATGATGACAGGAGACAGCAATAAGGCTCCGAAAAGTGTGTTAAGGAACAATACGGTAAGGACATTGTTGCCGGTCACCGATAGTTTCTTGAAAACATCATAAAATCCAAGGCATAATGCCGAAACGACAGCAAGTATAACCCACATGACAAATTGGTTGAAAAAACGACCGCAAAGGTACTAATATTATGTGTTAGCGGCAACACATGCCAAGTGGCATGGCACGTTCAACTGCGAGATTTCACGAGCCTGAATACATGATTGACAGCCTTGGGAATCTCATTCTCATAGTGCGTGACATATACGAGCGTCATGCCTTCTATGTCCATCACTTGGCCTATGATGTCGGCAACGAGTTGTTTTTTCATCATGTCGAGACCGTGCAACGGTTCGTCAAGGATTAGCAACGGAGCGCGTTTCGCGAATGTGCGTGCAAGCAGTGCCATGCGTTGCTCTCCCGACGACAGGGTTCTGAAATAGCGTGATGCCAGATGGGCAATGCCGAAAGTGTCGAGCCATTGCATGGCCAAGGCTTTCTGCTCGTCGTTTATGCGCCTAAAGCAACCAATGTTGTCGTGCAGACCCGATGCCACAACAGTAAGCACATCTTCTCCGTTGTTGAAATATAAGTGCATCTCGGGTGAGATGTAGCCTATGCGTTTCTTGATGTCCCAGATGCTCTCACCCGTTCCACGCTTGCGGTCGAAGAGGGTTATGTCGTTGCGGTATCCCTGAGGATTGTCGGCATATACGAGGCTAAGCAGTGTGGACTTGCCTGCCCCGTTTTCTCCGAGCAATGCCCATTTCTCGCCTGTCGCTACTTTCCATGACACATCGTGCAGGATTATGTTTTTGCCATAGGCTACGTTGCAATGCGACAGTTCAAAAGCCGTGTCATAGTCGGCTGGGGAGCTTGTGGCTGTAAAAGGCAGTGTCGGGGCTTGTCGCGGAGTGAAATATTGTTTCAGCTCGTCGCGCGTAGAAGCGGCCGTCGGCAACGTTACCTCCATTGGTCGGCCTATTTCGAGATTCCGCATCGGGATTATGCAATTTGTGAAATCAGGAATGTCGCTGGTGTTGCATAAGAGTAATATTATAGCCCTGCCGTCTTCGGCCAGCCGTGCAATCATGTCGTTGAACATTTGCCGTGAATGAGCATCAAGTCCGATGTAGGGGTTGTCGATTATTATGATGTCGGGATTGTCGGTGAGCATGTTTATGATTAGGAATTTGCGCAATTCTCCACTCGACAGGTAATTGATGCGTTTATGTCTTACATCGTCTATTGACAACGACTTGCACAGCGACAGCCATTGCTGCTTATCGATTTTTCCCTCGATAAGTTGCTCGACGGTAGGAATGCTGTCGTTTGCCGTAGACTCAAAACGTTGCTGGTAATAGGAATCGGTGCATCCTGTGAGCGAATGTATGTCGGTAAATTCTATGCTCTTTATTTGCAGGGACTTTTTGTCGCCCAATATGCGGTTGGTAGATATGTTCCAACCCTTTTCGATTATCTTTCCAAGTGTCGTTTTCCCCGAGCCGTTTTCTCCTATGACAGCATATATTTTGCCTTTTTCTATCGAAAAGGTATTGGGGTTGCGTAACTTGACTCCTGTATATTGCAAAGTCTCACTGACTGCCTGTAGTAAAACCTTATCGTCGGACATTATATTTTGTTTTTATTATTTGCCGGCAAATGTACGGAAAAATCGATATTATATCTTAATTGGGGTTGATTAGTTTTTCTTGTAGGAGTGACTATTAGAAAGAGAATGGCAGCCATGCTGCGTGCGTGGCTGCCATTGCCTGTATAGAAGTTGCAATGCGTTAGCGAATTTCTATTTTTCTGACGTCGTTCTTGGGTTCTTCTTTTGATTTCTTAAGAAGTTCGATAGTCAAGATTCCGTTTTCAACATGAGCCGAGATTTTGTCGCGATCCACATCTTCGGGCAATATCATCACTTGACGGAATTGAGTGTAAGAAAATTCGCGGCGCAAGTAATGTCCTTTTTCCTTGTTCTCGTTGTTTTCTTCTTTCTTTTCAAGAGAAACTACGAGGTTGCCTTCTTCATCGAGATGAACGTTGAAGTCTTCTTTGGTCATGCCCGGAGCTGCAATTTCGACGCAATACTCGTTTTCACGCTCAACTACGTTTATTGCAGGAGCCGATATTGAATTAGACCTTTCAATCCAGTCGTTGTCAAACAAATCGTTGAACACGCTTGGTAACCAATTTTGATTTCTTCTGATGAGAGCCATAGTTCTAATCTCCTATTTTAAATTATTAATTATCAATGAATAAGTGTGAACTTGCAACGCTTTTCCCGGATTGCCGGTCGCTTGCAAATCCATTATTAGAATTGCAAATCGGATGCCAATGGAATTTGTATTACGAAAATGGTAAATTTGGCGGTAATAGTGACAAAAATTAGTCGTATATAAGTAAAAATGTCAGAATAAGCCGCAAAGAAATGGCGTTATTTTACACAAGTTATGTTGAATTGTATTATATTTACAGTGTGGATTTTTTTAAGGAACGATGAAGTCTTTTTTAAGAATACATTACTCGTCGATTTATCTTATTCTGGGGTGGCTTGCGTGCTTGTCATCGGGAGCAACCGGTTCGTGGGAGCTCGCCGTGTGCGTCATATTCATTGTTCTTAATTTCGGCATGGAATCCAACCGCGGAGTCATAGAGTGGCAGAACACGAGATTCAAACGGGCATTTTACCATGTCGACACGATAGTGACCACATTGCTGTCGGTGTTCGCGTTGATAGTCATGATAAATGTGTATGACACGTTGCCTACGAATCGGTTCGTGCCTACGGCGATAATGGTGGCATTGATGATAATGTGCAATATTCTCCACATCGTGAAGAAGATGTGACCCTTTCTTGTTGAATTGTTCGGTCGAGGCTATTTAATTTCAAAAGGGTAAGTAATGTTCCACAGGAATAGGGCATGGCCGGGCATCGAGGTGCCTGCGCTGCACCTGTCTTTTTGTTCTATGATTCGGCAAAAATCAGATTTTGATATTTTCCCCATTCCTACATCGACAAGTGTGCCGACTATTGCACGCACCATGTTGCGCAAGAACCGGTCGGCAGTGATGGTGAACACCATTTGTTCGCCTTCAGGATTCCATTGTGCATGTGTAATGCGGCAGTTGTTGGTTGCCACGTCGGTGTGCAGCTTGCTGAAGCTGGTGAAGTCGGTGTATGATGTGAGTACTTCGGCCGCTTCATTCATTTTGTCGAAGTCGAGTTTGGGATTGCATTGCCAGCTCAGAGGGTAAATAAACGGAGATTTTACAGTGTGTGCAAAATATTTGTAGGTGCGGCTTGTGGCATCAAAGCGTGCATGAGCGTCATTGTTAACCTTGAAGATGGAATATATGGCTATGTCTTTCCCGAGCAGGCTGTTCAGGCTTCTCACCAATGGTTGAGTGTTTTCGGGAATCAACTCGCAGTCGAAGTGGGCTATCATCATGGCCGCGTTTACCCCGGCATCGGTTCGTCCGGCTCCTGTTATGGCTATCGGTGTTCGTAACACCGTCGACAAGGCGCGTTCGATGGTTTCTTGTATGGTGATGGCATTTGGTTGTGATTGCCATCCGTGGAAATTTGCGCCGTTGTAGGCAAGTCGCATGAAATATCTCATAAAGCCTGTTTTATCGTGGTTGGGTGCAAAATTAGGGATTCGGCATGAGAATATGAAATCGGGATGACGTTTTCCGGCCTTTGCTGCGCAATTTCCGGTGTATTCATGAGCAGCCTATAAGAAAAAAAACGACGAGGCCGCATTGTGTGAGCATCAGCCTCGCCGTTTTATCGTGTTGCTGTTAATTTGATGTCAGTCTTTTTCAAGATATGTGTAGCCATAGAGGCCTGAGCGGTAGTTGCTCAAGAACTCGCGTCCTTCTTCGGGAGTTATTTTGCCCGATTTCATTGACTTGGTGACCCATGTTTCCACGTTCCTTACGAGTTTCTTTGGGTTGTATTGCACATAATCGAGCACCTCGGCCACGGTTTCTCCATCTATAATCTGGTCGATATCGTAGTGGTCCTTGTATACGCTTATGTGTACTGCATTAGTGTCACCGAATAGGTTGTGCATGTCGCCAAGAATTTCTTGGTATGCACCCACGAGGAACACGCCGAAGTAATAAGGCTCATTGTTTTTTACGGTGTGTACCGGCAATGATGTAGATGTGCCGTGTACCGAAATGAAATTGCTTATCTTGCCGTCGCTGTCGCATGTGATGTCTTGAATCGAAGCCATCTTGTTGGGTTTCTCGTCGAGACGGTATATAGGCATGATTGGGAACACTTGGTCTATGGCCCAAGAGTCGGGCAGTGATTGGAACAGCGAGAAGTTGCAGAAGTATTTTTCGGGCAGTGTTTTTGCCACTTTGCGCAACTCTTCGGGCGCATGCTTCATGTCGGAAGCCATTTCGCTCACGTCGCGTGCCACCGACCAAAATAGCTTTTCGATGATTGCGCGTGTGCGCAGGTCCAGTAATCCGAGACTGAACAAGTCGAGAGCCTCCTCCTTGATTTGCAATGCGTCGTGCCAGCTTTCAAACAGGCGTGGTTGATTGAGCTTGTCCCAAATGTCGTATAGCTCGCGTGCCAACTCGTGGTCGTTTTCATTGATTTTGTCAACGTCTTCGTCCCATTGCGGCAGGCTTGCCGTTTCAAGTACTTCAAATATCAGCACGGAGTGGTGAGCCGACAATGAGCGACCCGATTCGGTGATGATGTTTGGCTGCTTTATGTTGTTTTTCTCGCAAGCATCGACGAGAGCCGATACAGAGTCGTTCACATATTCCTGTATGCTGTAATTCATGCTGCTTTCGCTTGCGCTGCTGCGAGTACCGTCGTAGTCGACTCCCAAGCCGCCGCCTATGTCGATGAAGTCTATGTCAAATCCCATTTTTGTGAGCTGTACATAGAATTGAGTGGCTTCGCGCAAAGCGTTTTTGATGCGGCGAATTTTTGTTATCTGGCTGCCTATGTGGAAATGAATCAATTTCAGGCAGTCGGTCATCTTGTTTTTCTCGAGGAATTCGAGCGCGGCGAGCAACTCGCTTGAATTGAGCCCGAATTTGCTTTGGTCTCCTCCCGATTCTTCCCATTTGCCGCTTCCCGAGCTTGATAGCTTGATTCGGATGCCGATATTGGGTCGAATCTTGAGACGCTTTGATATTTCGGCGATAAGGTTCAGTTCATTCAATTTCTCAACCACGAGGAAAATGCGTCGTCCCATCTTTTGGGCGAGCAAGGCCAGCTCGATGTAGTTCTCATCCTTGTATCCGTTGCAGATGATGAGAGATTTCTCTGATATGTTGATGGCAAGGACGGCATGTAATTCAGGTTTGGAGCCAGCTTCAAGTCCGATTTTGAATTTGTTGCCATGGCTTACTATTTCTTCCACGACTTGCCTCATTTGATTCACCTTGATAGGGTAAATGATGAAATTTTCAGCTTTGTAGTGATATTCTTCGGCTGCTTGTTGGAAGCATCGGGTGATTTTTTCGATTCGGTTGTCAAGAATGTCGGGGAATCTCAAGAGCACCGGTGATGTAATGTCTCTCACTTGCAGCTCGTCCATGACTTCCTTCAAATCGACCGGAACGCAGTTCTCTTTCGGTGTTACCACCACATGCCCATTTTCATTAATGGAAAAATATTTCAAGCCCCAACCGTTGATGTTGTATAGCTCCGCACTGTCTTCAATGCGCCATTTTCTCATGCTCGTAGTTTCTCTAAAATGTTTATAAAATTACTAATGATCATCCAGTTCCGAAAAACTAAGCAAATTTAATTATAATTTATCTATTCGGAGATATATTCGATGCATAAAATTGCTATATTTGCAACATAAAACGCTGCTTGCGCAAAAAAGCTCGATGTGGAATTGCGAGTCGCGTGGGCTGCGAGTGATTTGGATATTGATTTATTCACTTATATAAATTTAAGTAAAATGGTAAATTACAAGGATCTTGGCTTGGTGAACACTCGTGAAATGTTTGCCAAGGCCATCAAAGGCGGTTATGCCATACCGGCTTTCAACTTCAATAACATGGAGCAGTTGCAGGCAATCATCAAGGCTGCAGCCGACACAAAATCTCCTGTAATTCTTCAAGTATCGAAGGGTGCTCGTAACTATGCCAACGCTACGTTGTTGCGTTACATGGCAGAAGGTGCCGTTGAATATGCAAAGGAATTGGGTTGGGAAAAACCTCAAATCGTTCTGCACCTTGACCATGGTGATAGCTTTGAACTTTGCAAGTCTTGCGTTGACAGCGGTTTCTCTTCTGTAATGATTGATGGATCTCATCTTCCTTATGAAGAAAATGTAGCTCTCACTAAGAAAGTTGTTGAATATGCACATCAATATGATGTAACTGTAGAAGGTGAGCTTGGTGTGCTTGCAGGTGTTGAGGATGAAGTTTGTGCAGAACATCACACTTACACCAACCCTGAAGAAGTAATTGACTTTGCTACTCGTACAGGTTGCGACAGCTTGGCAATCTCAATCGGTACTTCTCACGGTGCATACAAGTTTAAACCGGAACAATGCACTCGCAATGCCGAAGGCCGTCTTGTTCCGCCTCCATTGGCATTTGACGTGCTTGATGCAGTTATGGAAAAACTTCCTGGATTCCCAATCGTTCTTCACGGATCATCTTCAGTTCCTCAAGAATATGTTGACATCATCAACGAAAACGGTGGCAAGTTGCCTGACGCAATCGGTATTCCTGAAGAAGAACTTCGCAAGGCCGCAAAGAGCGCAGTTTGCAAGATAAACATCGACTCTGACAGCCGCTTGGCCATGACAGCTGCAGTTCGCAAGGTATTCAACGACAAGCCTGCTGAATTCGACCCGCGTAAGTATCTCGGACCGGCTCGCGACGAAATGGAAAAGCTTTACAAGCACAAAATCATCAACGTGCTTGGCAGCGAAGGCAAAGCTCTTTAATGAGAATATGAATAACTCTCAATGCCGCATGTCGCCGATGTGACGCCTGGCATTGATTGAAATAGCAAAATTGCGCTCGGGTAACGGATACACGCCCCGTGGCGCAATTTTTTTGTAAGGATTATGAAAGGACTGAAATTTTCTTTGAGATGATAATTTACAATACAACTTATCATGCCGGAATCAATGTCGAGAAGCAATTTATCGAATGGTTGAAGACTGAATATATTCCAAAAGCCGTAGCAGGCGGAGAATTGTCTTTGCCGCAGCTGACCTGCATAATGTCGGACAATAGGGAGACTGAAGGTAAAAGTTTCGCCCTGCAATTTCATGCACCTTCGGTTGACGTATTGGAAATATGGTATCGCAGGACCGGGGCCGCATTGCTTGCCGAGATGCGCAAAATCTTTAATGAAGAGGTTGTGGGATTTTCTACTTTAATGGAGAAACTTGAGCTGGAATGAAATATGGCGACAGAGGTTGTACATGATTTTGAAAGAGTAATAATAGGAATCGACCCGGGAACCAATGTCATGGGATATGGGATTCTCGGCGTTAACGGGAAGAAGCCGTCGATGATTGCGCTCGGTGTTATAAAGCTGAGCAAGTTTGACGACCATTACATGCGCCTGCATCGTATTTTTGAACGTGTGCTCGGCCTTGTGGAGCAATATCTGCCCGACGAAATGGCGATAGAAGCTCCGTTCTATGGCAAGAATGTGCAATCGATGTTGAAACTTGGGCGAGCACAAGGCGTGGCTATGGCAGCCGCATTGCATCGCGACATTCCCATAACCGAATATGCTCCTTTGAAAATAAAAATGGCAATAACAGGCAACGGTAGTGCATCCAAGGAGCAGGTGGCCGAGATGTTGAGGCGCATACTCGATATCCCACACGACAAGATGCCCGATTTGCTTGATGCTACCGATGCTCTTGCCGCCGCGCTGTGCCATTATTACGAATCGGCAAGACCCCAAGGCGTCACTTCGTCGTGCAAGTCGTGGAAAGAGTTCATATCAATGCACCCCGACAGGCTCAAGTCGCGTGGTGGCAGTAAATAAAAGAGAAAGTGGATAAATGAAATGACAGAGGCTCGCAACAACACACTGCGAGCCTCTGCCGTAATATATGAAAGACTAAAGTTATGCTGTTCGTTTTTTGCCCTCCGGGTCGGGCAACACGGCTTGTTCGGGCTTTATGCCTGTGATTTGGGATGTGTCATCATTATTGCCGTTGTTGTCCATGTCAATGTCATCAGTGGCAGGAGCCGGACTTGCCGTCTGTGGCTTTTCAATCATTCCTTCTTGAATCAATCTCAAGCTGTCGGCACTTGATAATGAATCATTCTCATCTTCGGTCATTTCTTTCCGAATGTCCGGGCGGCGTGTCACTCTTAACTCCGATTTCAATGCAGCCCTTGCTCCACGGCGGAATGCGGCATTAATTTGCTCGCGCAAGTTGATGCGTGTGGTGTCTACGATTTGTACCAATTCACCAGCCATTCCATCTTTGTATTTTGCTCCTCCAAAGCGGAAGTGCATGTCATCGGGATTGCCGTATATGTTGATTCCGAATTTAAACGGAATGGGTGAGTCGAGTACCGAAATATGGTATTTGAAATTAAGATTCAAGTCGTTATAACCCAGAACACCTAATTTATAACGGTCTAAGTTGAACATGAACGGGAACAATTGCATCTGTGAGTTTTCAACAAGGAGTTCAACTGTCATGCTGTCAATCATGTTCTTTTCCTTGTTTTTGAACCTAAGCATCTTTGCAATCTGCCTGAATGTTTCAGAATCCATGAATACAAGGCTGTCGCCATGCAATTTTATGGCGGCTTTGAGCGAAGGAATAATGAGGTTCATAGTGGAGTCGACATTTGAGGTGGTCGCTATGTCGGCATCTATTATTCCGTCGACCGATTCGAGCAGCGGCATAATCGAGTCTATGGCAGGAATCATTCCCAACAGCTGCCCGACATGTATTTTTTTCAATCCGAGGTCAAACCCGAATTTGATATTGCGCCTGTCGGTCGAGGCATACATGGCATTGAACCGTGCCGAGCCCAAATCGGAGAGTGCTCTCAGCTCGTTCAAGTTTATTACTCCGTCATGTATGAGCAGGTTGCCGTTGAATTGCTTCAAGTTCATGTCGGCAAATGTGATATTGTTGCTGCGCAAAGCTACTTTGGCTTCGATGTTGCGAGGAACTACGAATGCGGCCATTGTCGAATCGGTGGATGAAGTTTCTGCCGAAACCTGTTGTTCCATCGATTCCACCGATAGGTATTCCTCATCAGTGTCGAGAGTGTTTAGGCCGACGGCATTGTTGGAATATGTCATTCCGTCGGCGGCAGCTTTCACGAGTTGATTGACATTGATTGTGTCGGCTTTCAATATCATTGAAATGTCGAGAGGCCGACGTGTGCGGCCCATGAGGTTGGAACGAATGTTTTTCAATTTTCCTTTCAAGTTGAAATTGCTCGACCCCACGTTATAATTGAAATTGTGCACTGTGATGCTGTCCATGTTGAAAGCAACGTCAACATCGGTGATTTTGTTCCTTAAAGGGAAGAATGGGGTGTACATTGCGCCTGTTTCGCTCTTTATGAAACCTGTCAGTTGCCATCTTGACAGCAATTTTCTAAAGCCGCTGTCGTCAACTGCCACGTTCATAACTTCCTCTTCGCTCGGCTGCATGTTTTGCCTGTTGCGTGAGCGTGCATAGTTGCGCAATGCTTCGCGGCGGCGAGTCTGCATCTCTCTTATATAAGCGAGCAGAGTGTCGTTGCTCCATTCAGGATGTTGTGCACGCAATGTATCGATGAGTTGCTTGGTGCGACCTACGCGGCGCCAGTTGACCCTCCTGTTGGCAAATAGGTCGATGCGTCCTTTGTTGAGGTAGATAAACGACGAGTTGTCGCGATAGAATATGGTGTCAATTCCAAATCCGAGATGATACAGCGGCATGCGCTTGGTGTTGCGGTATCGCATCACATTGCCCGAGCATGTAATGCCACGGGTGGAGATGAATGTGCCGTTGTCTTGTCGCATTCGTGCCATTTCTGATGTGAATCTGATTCCCATAGGAATCACCTGTGTGGTGTCTTGCAGAGCTTGCGATGCACCGACAGCTCCGGCGCCTATGGTTGTGTTTCTCATAAAAATGTCAAGTCCGGGAATTGAGGCATCGAGAGTGTCGACTCGTGCTGTGACTTTAAGCAAGTCGTCGACGGTGGACGAGTCGCGACGCGTGAACGACTGCTTGTTGCCAAACGTCAAGTCGGCTCGGTTGGCATAAATGCTCATCGTGTCGAGCACGTTATTATATTGTATGTTGCTCAATCCCACGCTGCCATGAATCTTCATCTTGTGGAAATTGTTCTTGTTCAAGTCGCTCAAGTGCATGTCGACCGAGGCGTTTGCCGAAGCCTCGCCAGCTATCGAGAAGTTGAGCGGTATGTCGGCAAGTTTGGTTAGCGTGCCTATGTCGGTGTATCCGCTCACATTTGCCGATACATGAGGGTCGGCAAAAAGATTGGACGCTTCTCCCGACAGTTGCAGTTTTATTGCTTTGCCGTTCAATATCAATGTGTCGAGAGATACCGTGCTTGCATTGGGATTCTTGGTGAAAAGTTGCATTCGGGCATTCAGCGCGATGCGATCGATGCCTCTTGCGGCTCCTGTCCTGCGCCAATAAGAGTCGGGTATAACGATTTGTGCCGATAATGAAGGGAGTTTCTTGCTGAGGAGCATGTATGGCTCGTCAAGGTTCATGTTGACAGTAACCATTATATTGCTCGATATGTTGCGGAACATCTTACGATAGGATGCCGGCAATTGCGGAATTACGGATGCAAATTTTACCGGTCCTACTGCCAAGTCAAATCGTTGCAGCCTTGGTGCTCTTTGAGCCAGTAGCGTGAGGTTTCCTTCTATCGGGATGTCGATGATTGTGGCCTTGAAATCTGAGATGCTGATGTTTGACATCGCTTTAGGATTCCATCTTATTGCGGTGCTTACGTCAAATGGCAAGCTGTTGGCAAGTATTTCATCATTGATTTTATAGTCGATGTCTCCGTTCAGTTCGAGCCTGTAAGAATTGGCTTTGTCGTTTGCAATTCTGAATTTGGATATGTCGATTCGGGCAAGCGATGTAGTATCGCCGTCGGTTGCATAAAATATATTTCCAGCGATGTCGAGTTGTCGCAAGTCTTTGCCATTGTCGTGAAATGAGGCTTGGGTCAACGTCACTTTGGCAAAAGAAGAGTCGGCGGCATTGCAATAGGATAAAGAGGTAGTGCCTCCGAGAATTATTTGCTTGCACAGGATGTCGGGCAACTTGAATGTTGTTGTGTCGGTTTCTGACTGTTCTGCTTCTTTTTCTCCGGATGCAGGCACGATTGCATAGTTGGAAGCCGTGGGCGTGGCGTCTACAAGATTTACCCAAAGATCGTCGACCGACAGGTCTTCAACAGTTATTTTGCCTATCATGGCGTTCAACAGGTTTACGCCAAGGTGCAGTTTTGAGAATGATGCAAGAGATGAAGCATTTGTCGGTATACGGGTTTTGTCGAGTCCTTCAACCGAGTCGAGGCTGTTGGATGCTATCGCAAGGCTATCGATGTCGATATGTATTACCGGGAATGTGGAGTAGGCAGTCAATTCTATCCGGCCTATCTTCACTTCGGCGTCAAGATAGTCGTTGGCTGCATTTTCGGCTATCTTGGTGAGGTTCTCAGGAGAGATGAGCCAAACTACTGCCCATAACGCGAGTCCTGCGATGACGACAATGGAACCTACGACCCACGCAAGTACTTTTAATGTTTTTGTTATGACGCGTTTTGTTTTCATGATTGTGTGTTTTTATATAGAAAACATTATATTCGATGATAGATGATGGTCAAGGCAGTCATGGAAAGTTTCACATGGCGGTGACATGGAAGCAGCCTTGTTTTATTTCATATTTCACAAGACAGCGGCCTTTGTCGCGCATATCCTTCAATATTTCGGCAAGGATGCCGCGCAGGTCTTGCGTGGCAATGACTCGTGTGGAGTCGCAAGGGATGAATTTTATGTAACTGATGTCGAATGTTGTACCGTAGCGATGTGCCGATTCGACTGTGGCGTTGATGTTGTTCTTTCGCAGCTTGGCTACCGAATGGTCGGTGCGTGTGACGCTGGTCACTCGTATTTTGTATTTAGAACCGCCACGGGCTTCTATCGTGTCGCTGAAAGAACGGCCTATGTCGTGCAACAGCCGTGCGGCTTGGGGAACAAGGTAGGGCAGTGAATGTGTCAGCTTTTCGATAAAGAAGTCGTTGCAAGTGTAGATGCGCAGCAGCGGGGTCTTCTGGTTGTAGGCATCTTTGAGTGAAGCTATCGGTTTTATTCCGATTTTGCGGGCCACAGCGAGGTGTGCATCGTTCTTGTCGTTGAAGGTGCGGCTGTAACTGCCTATCGGGCGCACTTTAATCCTTATCGTCTTGGCCGGCAGTTCGGCAGCTTCATTTACGGACGGTAATGCCGCTGTTTCGATGCCGTTGTCGGAGTTGTCCTTGTTGTCCGAACCACCGCAGCACATGAGTATGACGGCGATTATTGCTATCGATAATAAAATTGTGAATCGTTTCATAAGTGTAATAAAAATAATTGCTGGAGATGTGATAGTGCATTCAGCGTTTCCTTCGCCTTCCTGTTTTATTAAAGGAGGCTTATTGCAAAGGTAGCAATATAGAAGTTCAATTCAAAGGTAAAAAATATTTATAGATGTTGCAGAAATAAGCAAAAACCGCACCAAGTCGATTCGAGGTGCGGTTGTGATAAAATATGGGTTACGTGCAGGACGATGGCTAATCGTCGAGCGAGTAGGTTATTGTCGATACGACCCTGATGTTCTTTATGTGCGGCGAATTGTTGTCGCGGCTTGTAATTGTGAATTGGCCTTGCGAAGCCGTGATGATTTTGTCGAGCTTGCTGTTGCTGTTTTCAGCAAATTGCTCGGCCGTTGCTTGTGCGTTGGCAATGGCTTCTTTCATCATTTCTTGCTTTATATCGTTGAAATTGGTGTATTCATAGGTTATGGGATTTTCATAACCACCATCCACAATTGCTATGCCTTCTTTCAATAACTCGCCTTGACGGGCTATAATCTGACGTATTTTAGCCACGTCTCTCGAAGAGACGGTGATTACTGATGTTATGTTGTATCGTTCGTCCGATTTGTCGGTCGTATATCGGTTGGCATCTTTGTCATATACGACAGGTGGATTAATAGTGATGTCGTTTTCTGCCACTCCGTTGCTTTTCAAGAAATCGGTTATCTTGGCGTTTGTGTTGTTTATCTTGTTGTACAGTTGAGGCAAGTCGTTGCCCATCTCGATTGAAACGATAGGCCACGTCACGAGGTCGGCGGCAACTTCACGCTCTGCGAGTCCTTTTACTGTGACACGGCGGTCCTTGTTGGTGAAATTGTCTATCCCGGCTTTAAGGCTGAAGCCGAGGATAACGATTGCCACGGCAATCAACAATGCTTCGGGAATCCTATTTATTTTCATGATGGATTGTTGTTTAAAATTTATATATGTTTAGATGCAGTATTTATGACTTGGTTTAAACAACAAGACAAATTTATGTTTTTTTGACATACTCAGTGCTTTTTGATACAGCGGGCTGTAGTGTCGATAGGCGGAATGATGTTATATTTGCATATAATGCGAAACAGTACATGTTAAATGGCCAAGGAAAAGACATACCGTTATGACGATGCGTTCAAGGCAAAGGCAAGGGCGCACCAATTTGCCTTCAGAGAGGAGGTTCTTAATGACTATTACGATGAAAAGAATCCGCAAGTGATGCTCAGTCCCGAAGCCGCGAGTCGAGGATTGATATTCTGTGACGTATATAGGGAGTCGATCAGGCTGAAAGTTGGAGGATTTGGAGCATCGGGCATGTTTTCAGACATGTTGCGCAGTGAACACATTCCTTACAATGTATTCGTTCCTATGGAAGAGGACTTGGACCATGCGAGATTATTGTTCAACGAAATTATAGGGGGCGGCATCTATCGTATCTGCGGTATTCGTATAGAATTTGCCGGATATGCCGACAAGTCGTGCTATTTGAACGACCGCACGGCATTTGACGCTTATGTGGAATATGAGGATGGAAATGAGCAGAAAGGCGCAATAGGCATAGAGGTTAAATATACGGAAGCCGGATATCCGATAGGCGTGAAAGAAAAGGCCGCTATAGAGAATCCTGACGGGGTATATAGTAAAGTTACATCGGCGTCGGGCTATTATCCTGACGATTTCGATATAAAAATGTTTGTCAAGGCCAATCATTTGCGTCAAATATGGCGCAATCACATATTGGGCTATTCAATGGTCGGCAGGGGCGATTTGTACCATTTCCATCACATACATCTTTATCCTCAAGGGAATATACATTTTCATCAATATGCGATACCCGAGTATAAACGGTTGTTGACCCACAAGGGCCTGGATAGTTTCATCGATTTGACTTACGAGCGGTTGCTTGAAATGATAAGGAGGTATTTTACTTCCGAAAAGCAAAGGAATTGGGTGGAATATTTATATCAACGTTATCTCGACATGTGATCAAAAGCCCGGTTATGTTTTAAAATGGACTGTACACCAATGACATTTGAGCTTGACAATAACCATAAGGTAATTTTTTCGTTTTATATTTGCGGCGTGAATCAAGTTTTGGAAAATTATGAAAGTATTATTGATTAATGGAAGTCCGAGAGGGAAAGGAAATACTTACATAGCCTTGTCGGAAGTGGCAAAAAGCTTGCAGGCAAATGGCATAGAAACGGAAATCGTTTCAATCGGGGCAAAAGCGGTGCAAGGGTGCATAGCGTGCGGACGATGTAAGGAATTGGGGCGGTGCGTGTTTAATGACGACTTGTATAATGAAGTATTGGAAAAGTTGAAAGAGGCTGATGGAATCGTCATAGGTTCTCCTGTCTATTATGCAGGCCCGAATGGCTCGCTATGCGCATTGCTCGACAGGTTGTTTTATTCTGCATCGTCATTGTTGCAATACAAGCCTGCGGCATCGGTAGCCGTATGCCGGCGCGGAGGGGCAAGTGCCACGTTTGACAGGTTGAACAAGTATTTTACCGTAAGCAACATGCCTGTAATAAGTTCCCAATATTGGAACAGCGTGCATGGCCGTTTGCCGGGCGAGGCCTTGCAGGATGCAGAAGGCTTGCAGACGATGCGCACGTTGGGAAACAACATGGCGTGGGTGCTGAAAAGCCTGAAAAATGGAGGACAACCGATGCCAGAAAAAGAACAAGGCATCGTGACAAGTTTCATACGATGATCGTGAAAACTCTGAGCGGAATGCAGATTCTGCTATTGTCCCCAGCTGTTTTTCCATGGATTTTCGTAAATCTGTATAAGAAATATATTTCTCTGAAATTAAGAAAGTTAGAAAAATCACCTCGTTTTGAGGTAATGAGTTGGCAACCGTTCTAATTGCCGTGGTCTGCATCGCTTTGCTTATTCGGGAAACTCTTATGGATGCAAATATAGTGAAATATAACAGGCAAAAAGAAAATGGCTTTATTTTTCTTTTTGCCTGCTTACGTTAAAAAAGATGATGTGCCCTATATCATTTCTATCTTTATCTTACAGTCCCTTTTGCCTTGCAAAATGGAATGGCAGAGCGTGACATTAAATTTCTGTTCTCTCCAAAGGATTTGCATGGAATAAATGACACTTTGACGGGAGCATTCACAGAGTAAAGGCGTAGTGACGTAACCTTTCTTGCACAAATTGCAGGTACCCGTTGCTCCGTAGAAAGCTGGGCTATGCCTTTCTGAAATCCATTAAACCAATCAGAGAGTTCCATATAAAAAAGTTATTGTTTTTATCTGATTATTTGTTTAAAGACAAAACATATATCTGTTTTCCCGAATTATCACTAAAAAGATCTTCTGTAAAACTTCCGAATTTATGAACGATAGTAAGTCCGGTGCATTTTAAATAGAAATCCAGTTCTTGAGGGAAGGACAGCCGCATATCCATGTTTTGGACTGAATGAAACGTACTATTTATATAATAATGCCATTTTATACGATTGATTTGAGTTGCATTTTCATAAGACATCATTGTAAGGAATATATTAAACAATGTTCTTTAAATTCCGTATTTACAAATCATAACCGTTTATTTGTTTGTTTGCATTATCCGCATCATTTCTACAAGCCCCAGTTTGTTAAAGCGGTAGAACAGATCAATCTGTTCAGGAGTATCATTCTCCAACAATAATAACAGTTCTTTGGCAAATTCCAAGTAACCGGTGCCGTTTGCCGTTACGATATGATTGTCAGATACGGCTTGCTCGTTCATGTAACCAGCCTTGTTGGTATAGTTATCTCCACCCCATAATTGTAGCTGCTCCAAACCGTTGCCCGTATGTTTGACTGCATTTAAGAATCCGTGTTTGGCAAGGAAAGAAGCAGCGTTGCAAATAGCTCCCACGATGATTCCTTTCTCCATGGCGCGGCGAACGATTGGCACAACTTTATCCGCTTCTTGTTCGTCAAGCCAACCGAAACCTCCTATCAACACCAATGCGGCATAATCATCGGGCATTGTATCAAAAGAATAGTCGGGTAAAGTGCGAAAACCACTGCATGAACGCACAGCATCCAATGTAGGAGCTACGACTTTGTTCATGTATTTGGGATTATCTTTTATACAGCGTTCGTCACAAGCAATAGCCGATGCTAAGAACACAGGCTCATGGTCGGCATAATTGTTTAACAAGAGATATAATACCTCGTTTTTCATATTTATTTTCTTTTGATGGTTTGACATTTACGTTTGGTCATCTCTTTGGCGAAGGCTTGTTCGCCTTGTTCCTTAATATAGCGAATGCAGGCGGAACGGTCGGAATTAAACAGGAATGCGAATACTTTTCCTATCCAGTTGGAAAACAACTTGCATTCCTTGACATCATTGGAGCATTCAGCACAAGTATTGAACTTGTTTCCTTGGCAACATGAGCGGATTTTACACCAAGTTGCCTTTTCATTATGTTTACATCCGGGACATTTTTTTGCCAAGAACTTACGGCAGGCTCCGCAATAAAGACCGCAAGCGGCTATGTTTTGCGTGTCAGAAACGATAGCTTTCATAAACATAAGATGTTGGAGTGAGAAAATTCACCATTTATCCAAAAGGTGGCTTCCGTGCCAATGAAATGCAGAAGTACATAATTGGGGTCATTCGCTCCGCCGGGGAAATGATAAATGAACCAATCTTGCCACATCTCTTTGCGGATGGCATCATCCGTGACAATCTCTACCGTACCACGCAGGGCAACACCATCCCCATAATGGTCGTAACAAAGCCCTGCCTTGTTGTTTGCCTTAAAATCATTTACTTTCACGGAATTTGCACTTGTCGCCATCCAAACCTCATGGAATCCTTTTGCACCAATCTTGGACATCTGCACGGGACGAGGATAGCCGTTGGCATCAATGGAAGCAATGGTAACGTTCTCGCATTGGGAAAGCAAATGAGTTGCTTTTTCCGTTAGTGTTCGTTCATCGTCCATTTTCCACCGTTTCAGGTGTGGAAAGTGTTGGAGCATTTGTTCTTTCGCTTGTATGGGAGTCAATTTACACTCAGTCTGTACATTCCATTGGTCTAAGAATTGCAGGCAGAACTCAATCATTTGGTTCATCGTGAACTCTTGGGTGAACTCTCCGTTTTTGTAGCAATAGAAGCAATAATCTTCGCTAAGGCTTTCATCGGCATTGGTTCCTTTGTTCTCATCAGTCAGGGGCATACCGCAACTTTGACAAAATTGTTGTTCCATATACGTTGTCTTATTCAATGCCTGTCAGTCCCTTTACAGGCGGTTATAAAATGCAAGAGCGTGGAACTGCAATGCTACCACGTCTAAGTTGGAGGTCGTAGGAAACCTTTGGCACAGATATGATAATAGCAGCCCACGCTATAGCGTGAGAACCACTATGCCATCTCTTGTGCCAAGTCCGAAATTTCCTACGTTTCCAACTTACAAGATAAGCATACCGCTTCTTCTTTTTCTCGTATTTTTCGGAGAGAGTTACCTCAATCCGATTGCAAAAGTAGGGGATTTTTCCGATAATCCCCTATCTTATAGTGCTTTTATTTGCTTTTGAGATGAATTTTAGAGAACATCCTATATTTTAGCCTTTTATCCTGTCTTGTAGAAACAATCCCCAAATCGTTTCTCCATTCATTCGCTTTCTGCCTGAACCGACGGACAAGAAAATGCAACGGAACAGGTAATGACGGCTATCAAAAGGCGAAAAAAGCCCGAAGAAACAAAATCGCACTTCTTCGGGCAGACTTGGATTGTGTAACCGCACGGGCATAGTGACACGCAACTGCACTCGCTAACACTTACACAATAGCCTGCTGCCCTGCTTCGCAAGGATGTCGTCCACCAGTTTCGTGAAACGGCTGAACTTCGCCGCCATTTCATCAAACGCCTCTTTCTGAATAATCAAAATGTCCATAGTCGATACTGTTTTTAATGTCGTTAATACTCGGTTTTTGCCTGCAAAGTAAAAGGGTATCGGGCATCAAGCAAGGGATTGGCAGTTTCGTGGAAGCATTTGGCGTCCATGTGGCAGTTGTGCTCCTTTATATTAAACAGGACCAGATGCTTTCAAATGGGCAGGCTATACGTCTGTTTGATTTCTTCCATCACAAAAATGCTTTGCAGAATGCCGATGCATTCTTCCGCATTCAGCATCTCGACAATGAAGTTCTTGTAATGCTCCATGCTCTGCGCATATATTTTCAGCATGAAGTCATATTCACCGGAAATATTGTAGCATTCGGTGATGTCCTCTATCTGCGATACGGTTTCAATGAACCTGTTGCGGTTCTCCCGGCTGTGCTGCGTCAGTCTGACGTTGCAGAACACGATAAAACCCTTGTTCAATTTTGAGTTGGAAAGGATAGCCGCATACTTCCTTATATATCCTTCCTTTTCCAGACGTTTGATACGTTCGGTTACCGGCGTGGCTGACAGGTTCACCAGCCGTGCCAGTTCTTTGACTGGACGGTTGGAGTTTTCTTGTAGCAGTTTTAGCAGTTTTATGTCTATGGCATCAAGCGTTTCCATTGAAAAAAACTATTTGGAGGTTGTTTTGAATGCGAAATTAGTAATAATGTTCAATAAATCACCGCAAAATAGTTTTTTTTACCAAATATTATCTTAATACCTTTATTTTACACTGTGTGTGTTACCTTTGTGCAAGAAGTTTCACTGTTACATACTATATGAATATGGAGAAATATAAGTTAGGGACAGTTTGCATCCAGTCTGGGTGGCATCCTGCAAATGGAGAACCCAGAGTATTGCCCATTTATCAAAGTACGACGTTCAAATATGAATCTACTGAACAAATGGCGCGCCTGTTTGATTTGCAGGAAAACGGCTTCTATTACAGCCGCCTGCAAAACCCGACCAACGAATATGTAGCCGCCAAGATAGCCGAACTGGAAGGGGGCATTGCCGCCATGCTGACATCCAGTGGGCAGGCCGCCGTGTTTTATTCCGTCATGACCCTCTGTTCGGCGGGAGACCATATTGTCAGTTCTTCTTCTTTATACGGAGGAACCTACAACCTGTTCGCGCAGACATTGAAGAAAATGGGCATTGAAGTTACTTTTATAGACCAGCATGCAGACGAAAACGACATAGCCCGCAGTTTCAGGCCGAACACCAAACTGCTGTTTGGCGAAACGCTCTCCAACCCGTTGCTGAATGTGCTCGACATCGAGAAGTTCGCAAGGATAGCCAAAAGGCAAGGCGTTCCTTTCATCGTGGACAACACATTTGCCACGCCCGTCCATTGCCGCCCTTTTGAATGGGGTGCGGATATTGTGGTTCATTCCACCACCAAATACATGGACGGTCATGCCGTATGTTTGGGTGGTGCTATAGTGGATAGCGGCAACTTTGATTGGAATGCCTGTCCGGACAAATACCCGGGAATCACCCGTCCGGACGAATCCTACCACGGTTTGGTGTTTTCCGAGCAGTATGGAAAGAAAGCCTATATCGCTAAAACGACCATGCAATTGATGCGAGATTTGGGTGCTTCCCAGACGCCGATGAACGCTTTTCTGCTGAATCTTGGGTTGGAAACTCTGCACCTACGGATGCCGCGCCATTGTGAGAATGCGCTGAAAGTGGCTCAATTCCTGCAAACATGCCCGCAAGTGGCGTGGGTGGATTTTCCGCAACTGCCCGACAATCCCAATTATTCTCTTTATCAAAAATATATGCCTGACGGCACATGTGGCGTGTTGTCCTTCGGACTCAAGGGGAATAAGGAAGAAACTATACGGTTTATGGACCGGCTCCGGCTGATAGCTATCGTCACGCATGTGTCAGATGCCCGCAGTTCCATCCTGCACCCGGCGAGCCACACCCATCGGCAACTCTCGGAAGAACAGCTGCGTGAAGCCGGAGTAAGGCCGGATCTGATGCGCTTGTCCGTAGGGTTGGAAGATGTTTCGGATATCATCGATGACATTAAACAAGCATTGGAATCAATTAAAAAATGAACAAAAGTTATGGAAAAAAACATTCCCTACAATGAAGATGGCTATATGATACGCCCAATGAAAGAAAGCGACAACAACCAGATTGCGTCGTTGGTGAGATGCGTAGTGGATGAATTCGGAGCGTCGCGCACCAACAGCGTGTATGACGATCCAGCCACCGACCATGTATATAATATGTTTCAAGGGAAAAACGCCGAATATTGGGTAATAGAGCACGAAGGCAAAGTAGTGGGAGGATGCGGTTTCTATCCTACGGAAGGATTGCCGGACGGTTGTGCCGAAATAGTAAAGTTTTATCTGCTGCCGGTGGCATGTGGCAGGCATTTGGGCGCGCGGATTTTTGATATGGTCGCCGAGCGTGCAAAGAATGCCGGCTATACCAGCCTTTACTTGGAAACCGTTCCGCTGTTTGCCAAGGCGGTCGCTATGTATCAGGAACGTGGCTTCCACTTCCTTCCGGTAGCCATCGGAAATACAGGACACTCGGCTCCCAGCATCTTTATGAGCAAATCTTTGTGAGAATAATCTGTTTGTAAATAAAAAGGATATGGAAATAAAACAACGGGATGAAGCCTATCAAAGTTCCTACCGACCTGCTTTCTGAACCGTTCAACAACAAGGCTTTATGCATGAACGGGCTATCAGTCGTGGATTCCTGCTATTACGACAGGACCACGACCGGCTCCATGTATCTGGAAGAACATGTTATCTTTTATGTACTGAAGGGGATGGCCACGCTGCATTATGGCAAACAGGCATATACGGTCGGGCAGGATGAATTCATCCTGTTGAAGCGTGCCACTATGTATCCATTCATTAAAGAAGGCGTCGCACAGGGCTGCACATCCACTTTTCACGGTATTCTTTTCTGCCTGAAAGATGAATTGTTGGCCGACTTCATAAGAATGGCTCGTATTCATCCGAAAGCATCAGTGTCTTATGAGCCAGTAACGAAGAAAGCTACCGGACGTTTGAAAGCGTTTACCCAATCATTGATTCCATATTTTGAAGAAGAGGGAAACATAGACAACGAACTGTTGAGGCTGAAAGTTATGGAACTTCTTTACGACGTGATGTACACCGATGCCGGGATGTGGCAACAAATCATGGCATTAGGTTGTCCGTCGCGCAGGGACATCGCCAAGGTAATCGAGGACAATTTTAGGAATCCCGTATCCGTTCCGGAATTGGCCTATCTTTCCGGCAGAAGCCTTTCGAGTTTTAAGCGGGAGTTCCAGTCGCTTTACCACATACCGCCCACCCTCTGGATACGGAAACGACGGCTTGAATATGCTTTGCATTTGCTTAAAACGACCAACTTATCTGTGGCCGATGTATGTTATACTGCCGGCTTTGAAAACCCGACCCATTTCACTCGCCTGTTCAAGGGGGAGTTCGGCATGCCTCCGTCACAGGTGTAACATCATCCCGCCAACGACTGATTGAGCTATACGGAAAGGTCTTTTTGGACCATACGGAAAGGCGAGCCGCACATCTGCTACCTATCTTTGCATTATTCATTCGATAACGCATTAAAGATAACGGCCTATGGATATGTTTCAAGTATATGAACCGTTTGACATACGGATAGTCAAAGGTGTAGGGTGCTATGTGTTCGATGACAAAGGGACACGTTACCTCGATTTATACGGTGGGCACGCTGTCATTCAGATAGGCCATTCCAATCCGTATTATAATCAAAAGGTAATTGAACAACTCCATCGGTTAGCTTTCTATTCTAATTCGGTCGTCAACGAAGAACAGCGTAAGTTTATCAAGAAACTGGAAGCGCAATGCGGCTATCCGGACTATTCCGTCTTTCTTGTCAATTCGGGTGCAGAAGCTGTGGAGAACGCACTGAAGTTGGCTTCGTTTCATACCGGACGAAAACGGGTACTGGCTTTTCGAAAGGCATTTCACGGCAGGACGGCTGCAGCGGTATAGGTTAGCGACTTTCCGGCTTTCAAAGCACCGATAAGCCAATCGGATAACGTGACATTTGTTCCGTTGAACGACCGGGAAGCCGTGCTGGAGGAACTGGCGAAGGAAGAATATGCCGCCGTTATCTTCGAAGGCATCCAGGGCCTGGGCGGGATAAATGTGCCGGATGACGGTTTCCTGTGTTGGCTTCGGGAGGAATGTACCTGTAGGGGAACCATCCTTGTGGCAGACGAAATACAGTCGGGTTACGGCAGGAGCGGCCGATTCTTCGCTCACCAATACGCAAATATCAAGGCGGATATTATAGCAGTAGCAAAAGGCATTGCCAACGGATTCCCTATGGCTGCCATCCTTGTGCATCCGATGTTCAAAGCTGTGAAGGGACAGCTGGGGACGACTTTTGGCGGGAATCACTTGGCTTGTGCAGCCGCCTCGGCAGTTCTTGACGTCATGCAGGATGAGCATCTGGTGGAAAATGCGGAAAAAGTAGGCACTTACCTGATTCATGCGTTGAAGGCAATGCCCGGCATCAAGGAAGTGCGTGGGCGCGGACTGATGATAGGATTGGAGTTCGACTTCCCTGTCAAGCAACTGCGGGAAAGCCTGCTATACGACTATCACATCTTCACCGGCATTTCCGGGACGAACGTCATCCGGCTTTTGCCTCCGCTTACGCTCTCCACGGAACAGGCGGATGATTTCATAGGCGTATTAAAAAAAGCAATGGAACAAATTAAAACAAGCATACAACAATGAAGAAGCACAATTTTTACGCAGGCCCGGCAGTATTGCCGGTGCCGGCAGTTGAGAATACAGCAAAGGCCGTACTTGATTTCAACGGTATCGGCATGTCGCTCATGGAGATAAGCCACCGTTCCAAAGAATTCCAGTCGGTTATGGATGAAGCTCAGGCTCTTTTCAAAGAATTGCTGAATGTACCGAAGGGCTATTCCGTCCTTTTTATGGGTGGAGGGGCAAGTACGCAATTCGCGCTTATTCCACTTAATCTGCTTGAAAGGAAAGCTGTCTACCTCGATACAGGCATTTGGGCAAGCAAAGCCATTGCTGAAGCGGAAGTATTCGGAGAGGTTGAAGTTATTGCTTCGTCAAAAGATGCGAAATACAGCTTTATCCCGAAGGAGTATTCCATTCCTGAAGATGCTGACTATTTCCACATCACGACTAACAACACCATCTACGGCACCCAGTTGCACCACGACATAGATTCTCCCGTACCATTGGTGGCAGACATGTCGTCCGACATTTTTTCACGGGTGATAGATGTTTCTAAGTATGGCCTGATTTACGGAGGGGCACAGAAGAACCTGTCGCAGGCTGGCGTGACGTTTGTATTAGTCAAAGACGAACTGCTTGGGAAAGTATCACGTCGTATTCCGAAAATCTTTGACTATCGCAACCACATCGACAAAGGTTCGATGTATAACACTCCTCCGGTTCTGCCCATTTACACAGCCCTTGAAACCATGCGTTGGATAAAAGCCAACGGAGGTGTAGCTGAAATGGAACGCCGTAGCAAGCAGAAAGCCAATCTTCTTTATGATGAGATTGACCGTAATCCGCTGTTCAGGGGCACTGCGGTCAAGGAGGACCGTTCCTATATGAATGTTTGCTTTGTCATGGCAGACAGTTATGAGGACAAAGTCGATGAATTTCTTTCATTTACGCTCTCAAAAGGAATTGTCGGAGTGAAAGGACACCGTATGGCCGGAGGCTTCCGTGCTTCGCTTTACAATGCACTTCCGATAGAAAGTGTAATGGCGTTGGTCAATACAATGCAAGAGTTTGAACGGCTTGTGATTAAAAAATAATAATCTGGTAGAATAAATGAACAACAAAATTATGTTGTCTTTGCCTCATATGTGCGGCAAAGAACAGAATTTCATCGCCGAAGCCTTCAAATCCAATTGGATAGTTCCACTTGGCCCTTGCGTTGATGCTTTTGAAAAATTGCTGACTGAATATGTGGGTGAGAATCGAGAAGCAGTCGCCCTCAGTAGTGGAACTGCCGCTATTCATCTCGGGCTAATCCTACTTGGAATAAAATCAGGAGATGAGGTTCTATGTCAGGATTTCACTTTTGCAGCATCGGCAAATCCAGCTGTCTATCTTGGAGCTAAACCGGTGTTCATTGACAGCGAGAAAGGCACATGGAATATGTCGCCAGTGCTGCTGGAAGAAGCAATAAAAGACCGTATTAAGGTTACAGGTAAAAAGCCTAAAGCCATCATCCCAGTTGATCTTTACGGTATGCCGGCAAAAATGGATAAAATAATGGAAATTGCTCGTCACTATGAGATTCCAGTGCTTGAAGATTCAGCAGAGGCTCTCGGTTCAGAAATAAATGGTCGTAAATGCGGAACATTTGGCGACTTCGGAGTGTTTTCTTTCAATGGCAACAAAATGATAACCACATCCGGTGGTGGTGCCCTGATATGTAACTCTCATGAGGCAGCATTGCGCACCAAATACTATGCAACACAAGCTCGTGAAGCGGTTATTTATTATCTACATAAGAATATCGGTTACAACTATCGGTTAAGCAATGTTTGTGCAGCTATTGGATGTGGCCAAATGACTGTGCTTGAAGATAGAATAGCTCGCCGCCGTCAGATACATAAAATGTACTGTGACAGACTTAATAAGACTCTTGGAATTAAGGTATTCGACAATCCATCTTCAGAATATAATGCGAATTTCTGGCTTTCCTGTATCCTGATTGACCGTAATATCACGGGATATTCATGGGAGAAGGTCTATGAAGTTCTAAAATCCAACGATATAGAAACTCGTCCTCTTTGGAACCCGATGCATCAACAGCCCGTTTTTGCGGATGCACCATTCTATGGAAATGGCACATCTGACTGGCTTTTTGACAATGGCCTCTGCCTCCCGTCAGGCTCATCAATGACTGATGACGATGTGGAAAGAGTAATAAATATTATTGAAAACATCAAGTAAATCTCAAAATATGAAAAATGACAGATACGAACTGAACAAGAATCTTGCTCAGATGTTAAAGGGTGGTGTAATCATGGATGTGACAACTCCCGAACAAGCGAAAATTGCAGAACGTGCCGGTGCCGTTGCAGTCATGGCTCTTGAACGTATCCCTGCAGATATAAGGGCGGTCGGAGGAGTGTCAAGAATGAGCGACCCAAAGATGATTAAAGGAATACAGGATGCAGTGAGCATACCTGTAATGGCAAAAGTGCGTATAGGCCATTTTGCCGAAGCACAGATACTTGAAGCCATTGAGATTGATTATATTGACGAAAGCGAGGTTTTATCTCCTGCCGATGGTGTCTATCACATAGACAAAACCAAATTCAAAACCCCGTTTGTATGCGGTGCAAAAGACCTCGGCGAAGCCTTACGCCGAATAGCGGAAGGTGCATCCATGATACGTACCAAAGGGGAACCGGGAACAGGCGACGTTATTCAAGCAGTGACACACATGCGTAGCATGATGTCTGAAATACGTCGTATACAATCATTGCATGAGGATGAAATCTATAATGAGGCAAAAGAGCTTCAGGTCCCACTTGATTTACTCTGGTATGTTCATGAAAACGGTAAGCTCCCCGTTGTGAATTTCGCTGCCGGTGGCATCGCTACACCTGCGGATGCAGCACTGATGATGCAGCTTGGAGCAGAAGGAGTTTTTGTAGGTTCAGGAATATTCAAGTCCGGAAATCCTGAAAAACGTGCTTTGGCAATAGTCAAGGCTGTAACAAACTACAACGATCCGGCCATTCTTGCAGAGGTCTCAGCTGACCTTGGCGAGGCCATGGTCGGCATAAACGAGAATGAAATTAAACTATTGATGGCAGAGCGGGGCATATAACAGCTTTATGATTACAATAGGTATCTTAGCACTGCAAGGTGCTTTTCGTGAACATGAGGAAATGCTCGACAGAATCAATGTTGGTCATTTCCTCATACGGAAAGCCAATGATCTCAAGTCTCCGATGGATGGTCTTATCATACCCGGAGGAGAAAGTACTACTATAGGCAAATTACTTCTTGAACAGGGACTCTATGACACTTTAAGAGAAAAAATAATTGCCGGATTGCCTGTGTTTGGGACTTGCGCGGGAATGATACTCCTTGCCAATTCATTGAAAGACGATACAACCAAGCATCTTCAAGTTATGGATATTTGTGTGAAGCGCAATGCTTATGGAAGACAACTCGGCAGTTTCTTTTCTGTGGATAAATTTGGAGAATCAGATGTGCCAATGACATTCATTCGTGCTCCATTCATTGACAGTGTAGGAAATGGCGTTGAAATTCTTTCAGTAGTTAACGGGCATATAGTGGCTGCACGCCAGAAGAACATACTTGTGACATCATTCCACCCCGAATTGAACACGGATACAGTTGTTCATTCTTATTTCATTGACAAAATAGTTAAACCTTATGTGCATAAATAAGACAACAACAATATTCTATTCTCCTACAAAAACTTCAGAGAAAATAGCCAAGGCAATAGCAGAAGGTGTTTCATTTGGCCAATCAGATGTAATAGATCTGACGTTGGATAACTTTATGACTGAAATACCTGTAGAAGACTCCCTTACAATCATAGTCGCTCCAGTTTATTCAGGCAGGATAGCTCCTACTGCTCTTGAAAGAATCAAACGTGTGAAAGGGAAAAATGCTCCTGCTATTATTGTTGCCGTATATGGCAACCGTGATTATGATGATGCCATAGTAGAACTGTATGATACAGTGGTTGCCAATGGCTTCACGGTTTTGTCAGCCGGGGCTTTTATTGGCGAACATAGCTTTAGCCGCCAAGATATGCCGATAGCCAAAGGACGGCCTGATGCGTCTGATTTGCAAATGGCACGCAACTTTGGCGCAGACAGTCTGAAGAAACTGCGTGATGACAAGATTCCTGAGAAACTGAAGCTGAAAGGCAACCGTCCGTATCTTGTTCCGGCCGCATTGCCTCCGATGGCTCCGGTCTGTACTGATTGGTGTGTGAATGACGGCATGTGCATAACATTGTGTCCGACCAGTGCAATTCACTTTGACAGCGATGGAAATATTGCAACAGACGCGACAAAATGTACTCTTTGTTGTGCTTGTGTAAAAGGATGTCCGAACAATGCGAGGATTTTTGACACTCCATTCACGCAGCAGCTGCACGAGTCTTGTAAGGAAAGAAAAGAACCGGAATTATTTTTGTAAAAACAGATACTGTATTGTATGATGGAACAATTGGATTTGGATTGGTCCAATCTTCCTTTCGGTTATATGAAAACCGATTATAATGTAAGACTTCATTATAAGAGCGGAAGGTGGGGTGAGCTTGAAATATGTAGTGATGAGAATATATCACTCCACATAGCTGCAAGCTCGTTACATTATGGACAGCAAGCGTTTGAGGGATTGAAAGCATTTAGAGGAAAAGACGGGAAAATCAGGATTTTCCGTCTTGAAGCAAACGCGGCAAGATTGCAGGCAAGTTGCCGGGGTATTCTCATGCCGGAACTCCCGACGGAAAAATTTAAGGATGCAGTGGTTAACGTAGTCAAACTGAACGAAAGGTTCATTCCGCCCTATGGGAGTGGTGCGGCTCTCTATATCCGTCCGTTGCTGATAGGCACCAGTGCGCGTGTGGGCGTCAGCCCCTCAACGGAATATCTGTTTGTCGTGTTCGTCACACCTGTCGGCCCCTATTTCAAAGGCGGTTTTAGTGCTAATCCGTATGTTATTCTTCGACGTTATGATAGAGCTGCACCACTTGGCACAGGAATCTACAAGGTAGGAGGCAACTATGCGGCAAGTCTCCGTGCCAACAAGGAAGCGCACGACTTGGGATATTCATGTGAGTTTTATCTCGATGCCAAAGAAAAAAAGTATATCGACGAATGTGGCGCGGCCAATTTCTTCGGTATAAAGGATAATACTTACATTACACCGGATTCCACATCAATTCTTCCCTCTATAACCAATGACAGTCTGATGAGACTTGCCTCGGATATGGGCATGAAAGTTGAACGCCGTCCAATTCCCGAGGAGGAACTGGCAAGTTTTGAGGAAGCGGGCGCTTGTGGCACCGCAGCGGTGATCAGTCCGATTTTGCGGATTGATGATTTGGACAAAGGGACTTCTTACGTCATCGCAAAAGACGGCAAGCCGGGGAAATATAGCCGTAGATTGTATGAAAAACTTAGAGCCATTCAATACGGTGATGAACCAGACATATATGGTTGGGTAACAATCCTCGATTGAATTAAAATTATTATACAACTAACTGACAATATAAATCAGCCAATCTCAATGAAACTGTTACAAGAACAACTAAGTAAATATCAGGAACCTCAGAAGGCTAAAGCCGCAGGCATATATCCTTATTTCCGGGCTATATCCTCAGAACAAGACTCCGAAGTTATAATCAACGGGCGCAAAGTGCTTATGTTCGGCTCTAATTGCTATTCCGGACTCGTCAACGACCCTAGAATAAAAGAAGCTGCAATAGAGGCAACAAAAAAATACGGAACAGGTTGTGCAGGCTCTCCTTTTCTCAATGGCACGTTAGACCTTCATAAGCAGCTCGAGGCCCGGTTGGCTGAATATATCGGGAAAGAGGATGTAATGATTTATTCGACCGGTTTTGAAGCCAACCTCGGTGTAGTATCAATATTGACCGGCAGGGAAGATTACATTCTGTGGGACGAGCAGGACCATGCCTCAATAATTGAAGGTAAGCGGCTGTCATACTCTAAGCAGTTCAAATACCGTCATAATGACATGGCTTCACTTGAAGCTCAACTGCAAAAGTGTGACCCTCAGAGGGTAAAACTTATTGTAACCGACAGTGTGTTTTCGATGGAAGGCGATGTCGCTGATGTAAGGACCATAGTGGATCTTGCAAAGAAATACAATGCCAGCATCATGGTGGATGAGGCTCATGGTATTGGCGTATTCGGAGAAGGCGGCCGTGGTGTTTGTCATCACTACGGCGTAACACAAGATGTGGATTTGATAATGGGGACATTCTCAAAGTCGTTTGCATCGCTTGGTGGCTTCATTGCAACCGATAAGACTGTAACAAATTATCTTCGTCATCATTCTCGGTCTTATATTTTTACGGCAAGTATAACGCCGGCATCAACGGCTGCAGCACTTAAGGCAATCGACATAATGATAGACGAACCGGAGCGGCAAGAGCATCTATGGGAGATAACCCGTTTTGCTATAGACGGGTTCAGGAATATGGGCTGTGAGATAGGTAGAACATCCACACCGATAATACCTCTGTATGTCCGTGATAACAATAAAACTTTTGCTATAACACATGATTTGTTAGAAGAAGGAATATTTGTAAATCCCGTTGTTTCACCTGCGGTAGCGCCACATGATACACAGATTCGGTTTTCACTTATGGCTACTCATACAAAAGAACAACTAATGATAGCCTTGGATAAGATACAAAAAGTGTTCCGGGCTTATAATCTCATTCCGTAAATAATAATCAGAACTTTCATATACTGACACACAATGGAAAAAGACAACACTATATTTGACCTTATTGAACTGGAACATCAGAGACAAAAGAAAGGCATTGAACTTATAGCATCTGAAAATTTCGTAAGTGAGGAAGTCATGGCCGCTATAGGTACATGTCTTACGAATAAATACGCCGAAGGTTATCCCGGCCATCGTTATTATGGAGGCTGCGAAATCATTGATCAAGTTGAGCAACTTGCCATAGACCGCATCAAGAAACTGTTTGGGGCAGAATATGCCAATGTTCAGCCTCATTCCGGCGCACAGGCAAATATGGCAGTTTTTATGGCATGTATGAATCCGGGAGATACTTTTATGGGGTTCAATCTTTCACACGGCGGCCATTTGACGCACGGTAGTCCGGTTAATTTTTCCGGGCTGATGTATCATGCTGTCGGATACAACGTTGATAAAAATACCGGTCTGATTGATTATGACTGGATGGAGGCCGAAGCATGGAGGATAAAGCCTAAATTGATCATCGGAGGTGCAAGTGCATATTCCCGTGAATGGGATTATGCCCGAATGCGAGAAATTGCGGATAATGTCGGTGCTCTGCTTATGATTGATATGGCTCATCCTGCCGGGCTGATAGCTACGGGCTTGCTTGACAACCCTGTGAATTATGCCCACATCGTAACATCGACAACTCATAAGACTTTGCGTGGTCCACGTGGCGGTTTCATCCTTTTGGGGAAAGATTTTGAGAATCCTTGGGGTAAAAGAAATAATAAAGGGGCAATCCGCATGATGAGTTCCTTGCTTGACTCGGCGGTATTTCCCGGAATGCAAGGTGGCCCGCTTGAACATGTCATTGCAAGTAAGGCTGTAGCATTCCATGAAGCCTTGCAGCCCGAATTCAGAACATACCAGAAACAGGTAAGAAACAACGCCCGGGCGATGTCAAAAGTGTTTATCGAACTGGGATACGACGTTGTTTCGGGTGGTACTGACAACCACTGTTTCCTTATTGACCTACGTTCCAAATTTCCTGAGTTGACGGGAAGACAGGCAGAAAAAACACTTGCCGAAGCGGATATTACCGTAAATAAGAATATGGTTCCGTTTGATACTCGTTCTCCATTCCTGACCTCAGGAATACGTATTGGTACACCTGCGATAACTACCCGTGGAGCAGACGAAACGTTAATGAGAGAAATTGCTGAAATAATTGACCGTGTCTTGTCCGCTCCAGAAGATAAAAAAGCAATAGCTGATGTGCGTAATAAAATTAATTCAACAATGATGCAGTACCCCATATTTGCATGGTAGAGCCGTAAAATAGCCGAGATACAAGCATTGTCCGTGCGGTTGTTCACAGCCACTATTTCCGCCGCCATTGCGTTTTATCTCCACTATGCGGTCTTGGTCAGTTCCCTTATGTCCACGAAAGAGAGGGCGGTGAAGCTCGCAAACACGAACAGGTCACGGATGTATGCCAGCTTCGGGTCTGCGAACTCATGCGTCATCACCGCTTTCAACTCATCCTCCGTCAGAAACTCACGTTCCTTGACATTCGGGCTGATGTGGAACTGCGCAAACGGGTTTCTCGGTATCAGCCCGTTGAAGTGCGCACGCATCACCACGCCTTTCAGCCACATGCACTTCTCCCATATCGTGCCGTTGCGCAATCCCGCCTCCGTGGAGAGATAGACCGCAAACTCCTTGATGAAGTCGGGCGTAAGTTCTAACATATAGATGTCATTGCGTTTGTAGAACGACTTGATGAACGCCGCTACATGGTTTCTTGCCCGCACTCGTGATTGGTAGGTAGCCACAACCCTGTCCTTACCGACACGCTTTTTGAACACCTCGTTCTCACGGTCGAAGGCTTTAAGCAGCGTCTCATATTCGCCCCCTATGCCCTGATAGGCGTTGCGCACCATCTCTGCCGTGACATACGCTTCACGGTCGGATATGCGCTGGTAGTGCTTGATGATTTGCGCCTTGATGTTGTCAAGCGCAAGGTTCGTCTCCCTTGCCTCACGGCTCTTGCCCTTGACACGGTTGCCCTTTGCGTCCCAAAGTTCTTTTGAAATGCTCCGCTTGCAACTGAACTGCGCCACCGTCCCATTGATTGTAACCCGTCCCATGATGGGGACAATTCCGTTCTTTTCCTTGCTGCCGTTCGCATAGAACAGCACGCGAAATGTGCTCCTTGTCATACTCGTTCTTTTTGGTTGCAAAACTATAAATCAACGAGTTAAACCTTGACAGGCAAACCTACGCAGAACGCAGCAAATAAAACGGAGACTGTTAAATCTGCATTTCTGACGGGTAACGAATAGGAAACCGTTCTTCTGCTTCAATCCGCTTTGAAACAGTTTTCACCCCTCCGCCCAACTTTCGTGATTTTCTCCTAACTGCTTAGTTTACAGATTACATTTCGTTAATCTGCTGAATTTCGGAGGTTTTTCCATAGATTTTGTGTAAGTTTGCAATAAGTCAAATTTAGAATAGGCAGATAGATGAAGTATTTTTTAATAGCCGGCGAGGCTTCGGGCGACTTGCATGCGGCTCAACTCATAGGTGAGCTAAGGCGTCAAGATGCGACAGCCGAATTTTCCTTTTTCGGAGGCGATATGATGGCTCAGTCTGCATGTGTGGCGCCATTGATTCATTATAAGGACATGGCTTTCATGGGGTTTATAGAAGTCTTGAAGCATTTGTCGCAGATTCTTGGATTTCTTGAAAAGGCTAAACGCCACATTGATGAATGGCATCCCGATGCAGTGATTCTTGTCGATTATCCGTCTTTCAATCTTAAAGTCGCAAAATATGCCTATGAGAATAGGATTCCGGCCTTTTATTTCATTTCACCTAAGGTGTGGGCATGGAAAGAATACAGGGTAAAACAGATAAAGAAGTATATCTCCGAATTGTATTCAATCCTTCCGTTTGAGACCGAATTTTATGCCAGTCACGGATATGCCGTGGAATATGTCGGGAATCCCACCGTTAAGGAGATTGTGACGGCTGCAAAGCAGTTTGCTGATGATGCTTCGTTTAAAGCTGCCAATGGCCTTGATGGCGACAAGGAAATAATTGCGATAGTACCTGGGTCGCGCCATAAAGAGATACGCGACAATCTGCCTGAAATGGTTGCAGCTTGTAGTAAATTTGGTCAGTACCAAGCTGTAATAGCCGGCGCACCCAACATCGACGAGAACGAATATCGCAAGATACTGAATAATTGCGGCGACTATGGTCGTGGCATAAAAATATTGTTCGGCAAGTCGTGGGAGCTTGTGGCTCATTCTCGTGCGGCAGTAGTGACATCGGGAACGGCAACGCTTGAAACTGCCATCCTTGGTACTCCGCAGGTAGTGTGTTACAGGATGAACGGTAGCAAGCGTGTTTATAACTGGTATAAACGTCTGTTGAAAGTCAAGTATGTGTCGTTGCCCAACCTCATTGCCGATGCCCCGGTCGTTGTTGAGTTGCTACTTCATTACTGTAATCGTGAGTCGATAGGCAGCGAGCTTGGATTGCTGCTTGCGGATACGCCGCGACGCAAGGCAGTACTTGACGGGTATGCAAAAATGCGCGACCGTCTTGGAACTAATGATTGTGCGGCGACAGCTGCTTATAAATTGGTAAAAAAGCTTGAATCGAGTGCGAATAAATAACTTGTAAATCGTTGAGAAGAATGGGAAGAAATTATTTGGACAATCCATATAAGATTTTATTTGTATGCCTCGGGAATATTTGTCGTTCACCGGCTGCCCAGGGCATAATGGAAAGCATGATTGCCGAGCGCGGGCTGCAAGACAAGATAAAAGCAGACTCGGCCGGAACTTATGGCGGTCATGCCGGAAGCTTGCCCGATACTCGGATGAGGATACATGCCCGCCGCAGGGGATATGAGCTTACGCATCGCAGCCGTCAGGCGACATGGGAGGATTATGACGCATTCGACAAGATTGTGGTCATGGAGAAGAGCAACCGGTATGCCTTGGAACCATTGTTTGGCTGCGCAGGTGATGAAAAAATCGTGGAAATAGGCCGCTACATAAGGATGAATAAGCATTACGACCATGTACCCGACCCGTATTATGACGGCGATGAAGGATTTGAACTTGTACTCGACTTGCTTGAAGATGCGTGTGGCGCACTCCTCGACGAAATATGCCGGCAAATGGACGAGGCATGAATTGCGATAGTCTGACTCGTTGATAAACTATACCATAAATAACTATACAAATCAGTAAAAACATGAAAAAAAACCTTTTAATGACAATGGCTTCGGCTCTGTTTTGCATTTTGCCGGCGATGGCCGGAGAAGCTCCCATTTCGGTGAAGTGGGAGATGGGTGAAAACGGAGTGAAGCCAGGATATTATAGCTCCCGTTTTGTGATAACCAACATAAGTGATACTACACTTGGCGACGGATGGGGATTTTATTACAACACTTTCCCAAGGACTGTGGAACTTGCTCACGGATGCAAGGCAGAGATAAGCACGATTGTGCCTAATTACTACAGGATAACGCCGGGTAGCAAATACGAGCCTTTGCAGCCCGGTGATTCGTTGGTAGTGGAAATGATGACGAAAGGGGTTTACGGTTCGGCATCATTTAATCCCGACGGGGGGCATTTTGCGTTTGACGACATGATGGATAATCCAATGCCTGTGAAAATAACCGTTCCGGTTATGCAAAATCCTGCGCAATGGAGCGTTCCCGGCAAAGAGCATCCTGAGTATCCCGATGGCAACTATGTGTATAAGTTGAACGAATCGATAAATCCCGAAGTTGCCAAGTACAGCAGTTCGGTATATGACATATTCCCTACGCCAAAGTCGATAATTGAAGCTGATGGCGCATTGAAGCTTGATTCTACGTTGACAATCGTTGTGAAGAATGGCGTGACGGAAGCCGGTATGTATCTGGAAGAAAAATTGACGGCCAACGGCTTGCATGTTGACGCATCAGGTGGCATTCCTGTGGAACTTTCCTTGCTTGAACCTGATGGAAGGAATAAGGAATATTATGAGTTGACCGTGGAGCCTGCAAAAGTCTCAATTGCCGGGGCATCGCAAGATGGCGTGTTGAACGGAGTGAAAACATTGATAGCCGTAATTGAGGGCAGTTGGGCTTATACCAACAAGGAATTGCCTTGTGTTAAAATTGCCGATTATCCCGACTTGAATTATCGAGGATTCATGCTTGACATTGCAAGGAATTTTACCCGTTATGACAACATATTGCAGTTGATTGACATGCTTGCGTCCTATAAGATAAATTACATGCAATTCCATTTGACTGATGACGAAGCATGGCGAATCGAGATTCCGGGACTGCCCGAATTGACGCAAGTGGGGTCGCGCAAAGGATTGACACTTGATGAAAATGACTTTATGGTTCAAACTTACCGTGGCTCGGGAAATCCCAATGATACGACAACGACTGCCAACGGGTTTATAACTCGTGAACAATTTGTGGAGTTGCTGAAATATGCTGCAAGCAGGGGCGTGACGGTCATTCCCGAAGTGGAAAGCCCCGGACATGCGCGTGCGGCAATAGTGTCGATGAGGCACAGATATGCCAAGTATGCGGCATTGGGAGATACAGTAGAAGCCGAGAGATATAAATTGTGGGATGATGGCGACCGCTCGGAATACACTTCGGCACAAGGTTTTCACGACAATGTGATGAACATAGCAGGCGAAGGCACATACAGGTTCATGGAGAAGGTGATAGATGAGCTTGCATTGATGTACAAGGATGCCGGACTTGAAATGAAAATCATGCACATAGGTGGTGATGAAGTGGCCACAGGTGCATGGTTGAAGTCACCAATGGTGCAAGATCTCATGCAGCGTAACGGATACAAGACTACGCATGAGGCTCATGGATATTTTGTGGACAGGATTTCGGACATTATTGCTTCCAAAGGGATGAAGACTGTGGGATGGCAGGAAGTTGCCACCAACCGCGACAAGGCGTTTTCATCGAGGGTGGCTCCTCGATTTGCAGGCGTGAACGCATGGAGTACAGTGGGCAGCCGCGACATTGTGCCATACACTCTTGCCAACAATGGCTATCCTGTGATATTGAGCAATGTAAATAATTTTTATTTCGACATGGTATATAGCTATCATCAAAGCGAGCGCGGATTGAGCTGGGGTGGGATAACCAATGAATTTACATCTTGGGAAGCCCAGCCGTTCAACATATATCGCACTCGTCACACGTCCATTGACGGACAGCCTGTGAACCTTGCAAAGGCTGCCGACGGCAAACCCGGATTGAAGTTGCCACAGAACATAATAGGCGTGCAGGCACAGACATGGGCCGAGGCCGTGGACAGCTATGAAATGATACAGAATTATTATTTCCCTAAAGTGTTTGGGCTCGCCGAGCGTGGCTGGAACGCTTATCCTGCATGGGGAACCGATTACAAGGATTTGAGCAGGTATTACACCGAGCGTTCGCAATATAACCTTAAAATAGGGTTGAAGGAATTGCCTCGGCTTTTCAACAAAGGCGTAAGTTTCCACATAGGTCAGCCGGGCATAATCGTGAAGGATGGCAAGTTGATTGCCAATACGCAGTATCCCGGCGTGACGGTGCGCTATACGCTCGACGGCAGTGAGCCTACGAGGGATTCGGCCATGTGGACCGAGCCTGTGGATTGCGGTGATGCAAGTGTGATAAAGGCGCGTGCTTATTATCTTGGGAAAGAAAGTGTAACGACGTTCTTGTTTGTGAAATGACCATGAATTGATTTATTGCGTCGATACTGTAAAACCGCTATAGGCTTTGCAGGCAGCAATATTGATAAAAAACAGGAGCCATGCCGAGTGTGCGGTGGCTCCTGTTTCCTTCATTTCGCCAATTAGTGAATCAGATTGATGCTATTGATGTCACGATTTGTCCGTCAAACAGATTGACTATGCGTCCGGCGTATCCTGCATCATGCTGGCTGTGCGTTACCATCACTATTGTGGTTCCTTCTTTGTTGAGTTGAGAAAGCAGCTGCATCACTTCCTTGCCGTTTTTAGAGTCAAGGTTTCCTGTAGGCTCGTCGGCGAGTATTATTTTAGGATTGGATACCACGGCACGGGCTATGGCCACACGTTGCTGCTGTCCTCCCGACAGTTGTTGTGGATAGTGTCTTGCACGGAGGCTTATGCTCATGCGCGACAGGATTTCGGCGACTTTCTCTTTGCGTTCTTTTGACGACATGTGCATGTAGGTGAGCGGTAGTTCCACGTTTTCCTGTACGTTCAACTCATCTATCAGGTTGAAACTTTGGAAAATGAATCCTATGTTGCCACTGCGCATGTGCGTGCGTTCTTTTTCTTTCAAGTGTCCCACTTCCTCGTTGTTAAGGAAGTAACGTCCGCCAGAAGGGTTGTCGAGCAGTCCCATGATGTTGAGCAATGTGGATTTGCCGCAGCCTGAAGGTCCCATGATGGCTACAAATTCCTTCTCGGCAATTTCAAGGTTGATATTGTTCAGTGCAATTGTTTCCACCTCGGTAGTGCGGAATATCTTTGTGAGATTTTCTATTCGTATCATAGTTTTTGTTAGTATTTCCGGGTTATTTGAAATTATTCGGTCTTTATATTGTTTACAGGATTCTCGTTGACAGCTTTCAGGCTGATGAGCCAAACCGAGACAAGTGAAATCAATGCCGTCACAACAAAGGCAAGCACTCCCATCCACCATTGGAATTCACGCCCGTAGTTGACTATTTGGGAGATTTTGTCGACGCCGACCCATATGAGTGGTATGGCAATTATCGTTCCGGCGAGTATCGCAACAAATGAGAATCGCAGCATGCGTTTCATCTCATCGCCCGATGTCGCTCCGAACACTTTGCGTATGGCCATGTCGCGTTTGCGCTGTGAGATGAAGTATATGCTCATTGCCGTGAGTCCGAGAAGCGATATTATAAATGCAACGCAGGTGAAAATAATTAGTAATTTATTTATTTTCATGACGTTTTGGTAATATGACTTTATGAAATCGTCGTACCATGTGGAGTCAAACGGCATACCGTCAATCATATCCGAGAATATTTCATCAAGCTGGTGCTTGGCCTCGGCTCGGTTGGAATCGTCGACTTCGACACAGATGCTCCAGGGGTATTTTATGCTGTCGGAGGGTAGAATCTGCATTTTCAGCGGATGGATGTCGTTGTTAAGCAAAGAACGGATTTTGAAATCCTTGAATTGCCCGGCCACATCGAAACCCCAACTTGAGTTAGATATCCCAACGACGCGGTCAGTGTTCAGTCCGAGGTCTTTCAACATCTTCATTGTATTTTCGCTTATGAAGAAGGCGTTGGGTGATGTCAATTTGCGGTCTTCAGTGATTTGGATGTGGAAAATCTTCAGGAAGGCCGTGTCTACGGTGAATGTCTGGAAACTGAATTCTTCAGTTCCGTTTTTAGTTTGCAGGAACATCGTGTTGTTGTTTCCTCCGTCGGCAGGTGTACCCATGGTGTAAGACACATTTTTGACAAATGGCAGTTTCATGGCTTCCCCTTTGAAAAAGTCATTTGACTTATATCCGGTTGACGGGTAGATAAGCACATTGTCATATTCATAGCCCAACGGGGCGTTGAGGATGTCGTGGACACGAGTGTACAAGAATATGGAACAAGTCAGCAACGCGATTGTCAATCCGCTTTGTACCAAGTTGAGCCATCGCATGTAGGATGCTTTGGTCTTGCGGCGGAAAGTGCCTTTCACTACGTCGAGCGGATTGTAGCTCGACAGAATTGAGGCTGCCGGCATCCCGGCCATGAGTGAGAGTATTGTGATGAATGCGGCATAGCAGATGACTGTAATCCAGTTCAAGTCGCCAAGGATGTCGATTTTCGTCCCAAGCAGGTCGACGGCGACAGGTTCGGCAGCTTTGGCGAGGATGAACCCTATCACGAACGACACTATGGTGAGCATGAACGATTCGATGATCATGCGCCAGAATATCTCGCCGCGAGAGGAGCCGAGCAGCCGCCTTGTCGACATCTCCTTTGCCCGGTAGGATGTCTGGGCTATCGACATGCTTGCGTAGTTGAATACCGCCATGAGCAATATGATTATCCCGGAGGCAAGGAATATCAGCACTTGTGTGAAGTCATATTGATTGAGTCTTTGCCAGCTTTGGTATTTTGAGAAATAGAAGTCACGCATGGAGATGAATGTCACTACTTTGGACGAACCTCTTTCATATTTCCAGAAGAATTCTTTCAAGTAGGACAAGACATCATCTGACTTGTCATTGGGGTTCACTCCTTTGGTAAACTTGAAAAATAGTGTTGCCGATCCGGCGTTGGACATGCGGGTGTCTTCTATGTCGGCACTCCAATTCGGGTACTTCGCGTTTTCTTGAGGTATGAATGCTTCAATGTCGTCGGGGAAAATGGAGTTTTCAATATCTTCGACGATTCCGGTGACGATGTATGGCGTATTATTAAAACTTGGGGTTATTGTTTTGCCTATCACATCTTCTGTGCCAAATAACCTCAAGGCCGCCGAGCGTGTCAGCACTATATTGTTGTCGCTTAACAGTATCTCCGAAGGATTCCCTTTAAGTACCTTGAAACTGAAGAATTCGAAGAAATTTTTTTTGGCAAAGCAATATTTTATCGATACAAATGAATTTTCGTTGTTCCCCTGCGGAACACTCGGTATGGTATAAAAGTCGGCTATCGAGGTCCAATCTTCGATTTCAGGGTAACGGCTTTGCAGCCTTACGCCCACTTGGTAATGTGCCGAAACCGTCTGTTCGTCGGCCATGAGGTAAATGCGGTCGGCATCCTTGATGTTTTTATCTACGGTCAATTGCCTTGCCACCATGTCGGCGATAAGGATGACAAACATCAGCGAGATGGCCAGACCGCCGATATTTACAAGCGTAAAGAGCTTGTTTCGTCCGAGGTAAGTAAAATAGGTTTTAAATCTTTTCATGTTTATGTTATTTATATGTCTGTTTTATTCAAGAATCAGTATGTCATTGTCCTTAAAGCTCTCGTAACCCGAGGTTATGACCTTTTCTCCCGGTTCGAGACCCTCTTCCACTTCGTAGAATTGAGGATTCTGCCTGTTTATTTTGATTGCCCGTTTGTAGGCTTTGCGTCCATCCTTGTCAAGGACATATATCCACATGCCGCCTGTTGTCTGGAAGAAAGTGCCTTTGGGGACAAGTGTGCTGATGGTTGGCTCGCCCAGCTCAAGGTCGAGGTAGTAAGTTTGTCCGATTCTTATGTTGTCGGGTTTTTCATCACCCGAGAATACGAGGTCGGCGCGGAATCGGCCGTCACGCACTTCGGGATATACTTTGCGCACTTTCATGTAGAAAGAATTTCCTTGTCGGTCGAATTTAGCTTGCAAGCCTGTCGATACACGGTCGATGTAGTGTTCGTCGATAAACACTTCGGCCTTGAATCCCGACAGGTCGTTTATTTGGCCTATCATCTGGCCCACCGAAATGTTTTGCCCCAATTCGGCATCCAGCAGCCCGAGCTCGCCGTCGATGGTGGCCCTTACGTCAAGTTTCTCTTTGCGTTGGCGTATGAGCAATACGTTCTGTCGCATATTGCGCAAGTTTTCTTCCATCTGGATCATCTGTATTGTTCGGTATATTGAATCTTGGACGAGTCGTTCGGTGATTAGGTCATATTTTTTCATTGCCGCCTCATAGTCCTCCTTCGCTTGCAGGTATTCCTCGCGGCTTATGAGTTTTTCGGCATATAGCCGTTCATATTGGGAGAACGTGCGTTGCTTGCGCCGTGTGTCTATGTCGAGCTGGACTTTCTCGGTCTCGTTGTTTAACTTGTCTTGTTGCATTGTCACTTGCGTGTTACGCAACAGGTTCTGTTTTTCGGCAAGTTCCGACTCGGCATTCAAGATTTGCAAGTCGAGGTTGGAGTTGCTCAGTCTCAAGATGACATCTCCTTTCTTGACGTATGCTCCCTCTTCTACGACTTTTTCCTTGACGATTCCTCCTTCTTCAGGACTCAACTGTACGACTGATATGGGTTTTACTTGCCCGTTGAGCCTGATGTAATCGTTGAATTCACCTTTTGTCACCTCGGCAATCGTTATTGAATCGAGTTTTACGGTGGCCGAAGAATTTCGGTTCCCGAAAAATATCCATATCAATGCCGCCAATGTCGCCGTACCTGCGATGATATAGGTTATATGCTTTTTTTGCAACCCTTTTTTCTTTTCAATCTTTATATCCATGATTTTATTTTTTTTCTTGTTTTTGTATTCAATTTTCAGGGGCGATGATGTCGTGGCCTTTGTAATATTCTACAAGCCGGCATTTAAGCACATACGACAGCTTGCTTTGGAGCAGCGACACTTCGCTTTCGAGCAGGGTTGCCGCGCTCGTCTGCACGTCGAGCGAAGTCATCAGTCCCTCCTCATATTTGCGGCGTGTCACATGGTAGGCAATGGAGTCGGCCTCTACTTTCTTTTCCATTTTCATACATTCCTTTAAGAAGCCGTTCTTGTCGAGGACGGCTTGAGCCACGAGCTTCTGCAGTTCTTCCTTTTGAGCTTCATATTGTTCCATGGCGATGCGGTGGCTGTTGCGGGCTTTGCGTATGCCGGTTATTCCCGACATGCCGTTGAATATTGGGATGCTTATGCTCACGCCAACATACTGGCCGAAATTGTTTTTCATCTGATCCCAAAAACCGGCATAGCTGTTGTTGCGCAATTCCTTGAAATAAGAAGTATTTATGCCGCCGTTCAATGAGATGGAAGGTAATACATCGGCCCATGATATTTTTGCATCGAGGTTTGCTATTTCCATGTTGAATTCCGACTGCCGCAGGGTGGGGTTGGTGTTCATCGTGGCTTCAAATATGTCGGCAAGAGAGTCATCGGTGAGTACTGCTATGTTCAAGACCGAGTTTTCGAGCAACAGAGTGTCGAGCAGCAAGGTGTCGCTAAGCGGATAGTTCATTTTTTGTTTGAGCGTCAGCATGGCTGTCTTGAAAAGATTTGTCTGTGTCGTCAGGTTGTATTCGTCGGTTGCTGCTTGTGCTTCCATTTGCGACACGTCGGCCAGACCTTTCAGCCCGAGTTGTTCTTGCCTGCGAGTCTTGTATAACAAAGAATCGCTTTCGATGACTTTTTTCCGGGCCAGTTTTACCGTTCCATAATAGTATAAGGCATCAATGTAGGCTTGGAAAGTTTCGAGAGCTGTGTTGTCGCGGGCTTCTTCAAGGGCGGCTTTCCCGAGGAGCACCGAGACTTTCGAGCGACGTAGCGTGTTGACAAGACTACCGCCGTTGAAAATAGGCAGTGAGGCCTGTAACGAATATGAATTGTTAAATGTGGAGATGTTGTTGTAGGTGTTGGTTTCGGGATCGACCGAACGTCCCCAATTGTATTGAAGGCCTGTGCCTCCGCTGATGCCTGGGAGGAAATTGCCTATGGCCCGGATACGGTCAAGGCCGTAATTGTCTGATTCAAGTTCGCGTTGTCTTACTGTTCGGTTATGCTCGACGGCATATCGCATGCACATGTCTACATCCCACGATTGTTGCGCCGGGGCATTCTGTGACAACGCAAGCGTCGACAGTAGAACTGGAAGAATCTTTAAAAATATTTTATTCATTTTGATTGGTATTTCTGCTTTTATATATCCAAATATCAAGCCAAAATTTTAAAATGCTTGATAATAGGGTTTTGTGAAATGCGGTGTACGCGAATCTGTAAAAAAATCATACATGTGGTGTAAAATTTTTGTACAACGAGAATTTTAAGAATGTAAAAAACTACGGGGATGTCGTTGCCAATCCGGCTAAAGCTTTTTGAGGTAGTGGCGGTTATGTTTTGGCAATATAAAAAAGGTAACTTATATTTGTCGGGAAGAAATTATCAGTCGGACATGGCAAAACAAGGAACATTGTTGGTAATAGACGATAATCGTGGCATATTGACGTCGCTCAGGTATCTCATGGGCGATTATTTTGCCAAGGTGATTGCCACGTCTGTACCCGGGACAGTGCCATCGTTGTTGAGGCAGGAGGATGTGAATGTCGTTTTGCTCGACATGAATTTTTCTCCGGGTATTAACAATGGCAATGAAGGATTGTTCTGGTTGCGCGAGATAAAAAAACTGAAGCCCGATGTGGCCATAGTCCTGTTCACAGCCTATGCCGATATTGCACTTGCCGTCGCCGGGATAAAGGAGGGTGCATATGATTTTGTGGAAAAGCCTTGGGACAATGCCAAGTTGGTTAAAACATTGCTTGACGCATATAAATCGACCGGGAAGGCAAATAGGTTGCCGAATGTAGATGCCGGTGACAACATGTATTGGGGTGAATCGCCGGTCATGAATCAATTGCGGCAAATGGTTGAAAAAACAAGTGCCACCGATGCGTCGGTATTGATAACAGGCGAAAACGGAACCGGAAAGGACATGCTGGCGAGGGAGATACACCGGTTGTCGAAACGTTCGGGGCATCCGATGGTCTCTGTCGACATGGGAGCCATCCCCGAATCGTTGTTTGAGAGCGAGTTGTTCGGGCATGTGCGCGGTTCGTTCACAAGTGCCCACGCCGACCGTACAGGCCGATTTGAGGCAGCCGACGGAGGGACACTCTTCCTTGACGAGATAGCCAATCTGCCATATTACCTGCAATCTAAATTGTTGACAGCCATACAAAAGAAATGTTTCGTGAAGGTTGGAAGCAACACGCCGCAAGCCACCGACATCCGCCTTATTTGCGCCACAAACAGAAATATCGATGAAATGGTGGCCAAAGGGGAATTTAGGGAAGACTTGTTTTATCGCATAAACACCATACACTTGAATTTGCCGCCATTGCGCGAGCGTCGTGAGGACATATTGCCGCTTGCCCGATATTTCATCAAGAAGTACAGCAGACGATATGACCGTGACATTCCATCGATTTCCCATCCTGCATGTGAAAAGTTGCTTTCTTATGGTTGGCCGGGGAACATCAGGGAGTTGCAGCATGTCATGGAGAAATGTGTCATATTGTCGGACGGCGACGAGTTGCGAGTGGAAAATTTGCAATTTGACAAAGGAACCCATCTGTCGCCGGTCGGAAAAAATGAAGATGCCGAACGCTTGCAGACTCTCGACGAGATGGAGCGCGACATGATAAAAAAGGCGATAGACATGAGTCATGGCAATTTGTCGCAGGCAGCAAGCCGATTGGGCATAACGCGGCAGACGCTTTATAATAAGATGAAACGTTATGGGTTATAATGTCGGTGCATTTTTCACGGTCGTGAACATATTGCTTTGCGTTGCCGGCGGTGCTTGCGTTGCCGGCGGCATGATGCGAGGCAATTTTCTTGTTGTAGCGATAGGATGCTTGATTGTAATAGTTGAGGTCGTTGCCAAATTAAAGTCATATTTTTCATTCAAATGGAAATGCCGCATGATGCTCGAATCCATCAAGAACGATGATTACATGTTTAAGTTGAGCGATAGTAAGTTTTCGTGGCAGGAGCAGATGTTGCAGGATTTGTACAACCGGCTTGGAGACGTGTTGAAAAATCAAAGATTATTATTGGAGCAGAGAGAGGCATTCTACGGGCTGATAATGTCGAGGGTTGCCACCGGAATCGTGGTGCTTGACAAGAATGACGACGTGTTGCAAAACAACGATGCTGCAATCAAGCTGCTGCGATTGCCGGTATTGAGGTCGTTCAACCAGCTGGAACGTTATAAAGAAGGAATTTCGGCCGAATTGTGCCACATGACGCACGGAGAAAGCAGGCGTTTTGATTTGAACACACCTTTGGGATTGGCTCGGTTGCTTGTGAGTGTGTCGGAAATGAAGCTCGGAGAAAAGGAAATTCGTATTTATGCCATCAACGACATAAAAGACGAGCTTGATTCAAAGGAGCTTGAATCTTGGGTCAAATTGACACGGGTGCTGACTCATGAAATAATGAACTCGGTAGCACCGATAGTGTCGTTGAGCAATACGTTCCTTGAGCAGAAAGATGCGGCCGACAGCAAGTATTATGAAGGCATGAAGGCTATTCATGATGTGGCTTCGGGATTAATGTCATTTGTGAAATATTATAGGGTCGTGTCGACGTTGCAGCAGCCCAAGCCCGAGCCGTTTTACTTGCAAGACATAGTGAGGCAGATTGAGGAATTGAAGATTATTCCCGACAATGTTTCGTTCGCAAAGCAGATAGAGCCTTCGGAATTGATGATATATGCCGACCCGAACCTTATCAGGCAAGTGCTTATCAATGTGATAAAAAATGCAGTGCAGGCGGTGGAATACGAATCGGGACGCATATTCTTGCGAGCTTATGTGACTGGCGAGGAGCATGTGCTCGTGTATGTAAGCAATAACGGGCCGGTAATACCTGGCGATGTTGCCGAGAACATATTTGTCCCGTTTTTCACAACGAAGACCGACGGCAACGGCGTAGGACTGTCGTTGTCAAGGCAAATAATGAACCAAAGCGGTGGCAGCATAAACTTGTTGCCTGCCGGAGCTAATGGCTGGAACACTACATTTTTATTGGAATTTGAATAGGCGGAAGATTCTCGGACGGGGCTCGTTTTGGCTGCTACGCAATAATGTCGTAAATTTGCATGTAAACATGATTAAAAAGTAACAATGAGAGATGGGCATTACTAAATGGCAGTTCATTATAATGACGGCAGTAGTGGCCATGTGCTGTTGCTCATGCGGGCATGACAGCAAGCATGAAACCCAAGATGCCGGCAATGAGATGGAGTATGCTTCAGGATTAAACATATCCCATTACAGTGGGTTCACGTTGATTGAAGTGAAAAATCCGTGGAGGGAAGGCGCGGTACTGCAAACTTATGCTCTTGTTCCGCGCGACTCGGTATTGCCCGATGATATTCCTGTAAATGCCGTTATCGTGAGGACTCCTGTGAAAAGCGCACTTGTGTATTCTTCGGTTCATGGCGGAGTGATTAAGGAACTCGGTGAGATTCAATCCATAACAGGAGTGTGCGACTTGGAATATTTCAACATGCCCGAGGTGACAACCGGGATAAAGGAGGGACGTATCGTTGATGCAGGGAAATCGATGTCGCCTACGGTTGAGAAAATAATGTCGTTCACGCCCGAGGTAATAATACTTTCCCCTTTCCAGAACGGCGGTTACGGTGTATTGGCCAATCTTGGAATACCTATCGTTGAATGTGCCGATTACATGGAAAATACTCCTATAGGAAGAGCTGAGTGGATTAAGCTGTTCGGAGAATTATATGATAAAAGAGCGGAAGCCGATTCGATTTTCAATTCAGTAAGGAGTCGTTATGATTCGTTAAAATCGGTGGCGTCCAAGGTTAAAGAACGTCCTAAAGTAATATCTGAAACTGTCATGAGCGGCGTGTGGTATGTTCCCGGAGGCAACAGCTACATGGCTCATTTCTATATCGATGCCGGAGCAGAATATCCTTGGGCCGATAATAATTCTGCCGGTTCATTGTCGCTCGATTTCGCCCAAGTCTATGACAAGGCGCATGATGCTGACTTCTGGCTGATAAGGGCTGTAGAGTCTGTTACTCGAAGTACGTTTGTCAAATCCAATCCGTTGAACGGCGAGTTTAAGGCATACAAGGATGGCAACGTATATCAATGCCGCACCCTTGAAACGACTCTTTTCCAAGATTTTCCTTTCCATCCTGAGATTCTTTTGGAAGAATATATAAAGATATTCCATCCCGGAGTGTTATCAGGCGGATTGAAATATTTTTCACCATTGCCCGATGAATAAGCATTCAAATACATATCGCAGAGGGCGGATAGCAATAATTTTATTTGCATTGTTGCTCGTCGTGCTTTTTGTCGCAAATCTTGTCGTCGGTTCGGTCAATATTCCGATTGACGAGGTCGCAAGCATACTTTCGGGTAATGGCAGTTCAAATGACGCATGGGAATTGATAATGTTGCAATCGCGTGTTCCCATGGCAGTGACGGCAGTGCTTGCAGGAGCGGCGTTGGCCGTCTCGGGGCTGTTGATGCAGACCACGTTCAACAATCCGCTTGCCGGGCCGTCCATCCTTGGCGTTTCCACAGGGGCAAGTCTTGGCGTGGCGATAGTGATGCTTGCTTTGGGAGGAGAATTCGGTTCGTTGTTTGGAAGTACAGTCGGAGGGTATATAAGCATTCTTGCCGGTGCGCTTTCAGGAGCTGCCTTGATTCTCATATTGTTGATTGTGTTTTCTTCATTGGTGCGTGGCTCATCGATGCTGCTCATCATAGGCATAATGATAAGTTATTTGTCTTCGAGTGTCATATCCTTGCTCAACTTTTTTTCCACGCAAGAAGGGGTGCATTCTTATGTGATATGGGGCCTTGGCAATTTTTCGGGCGTAACGACCGACAGCTTGCCTGCATTCTCGGTCATAATAATGGCGGGCATAGTGTGGGCGATATTGATGGCAAAACCGTTGAATGCCTTGCTGCTCGGAGCACGGTATGCCGAGAATCTCGGCGTGAATATTCGTCGCACCCGTAACGAATTGCTGCTCATTACCGGCATATTGACGGCCACGGCCACGGCGTTTTGCGGACCAATTGCGTTTATCGGGCTTGTGGTGCCACACATAGCGAGATTGCTCATTAACTCGTCAAACCATAACATATTATTGCCGTCCACGGTGCTTGCCGGAGCCGACATTGCCCTGTTGTGCCAGCTTATAAGTGTGTTGCCATCATCATCTGTCGGTATAATTCCTATTAATGCTATAACTCCCGCAATAGGTGTCCCGGTAATCATATACATAATTCTGAACAGGAGGAAGATTCAATATTTCAATTGATAACGCGCATGGTTGCATTGAGTACTCATGATTTGGCAATAGGCTACCGGCATGGAAAGCATGACACGGTAATCATGGAAGGGCTTGACCTGGAATTGAAGCCGGGAAGATTGACAGCACTTCTTGGCGCAAACGGGAAAGGAAAATCTACTTTGATGCGCACCTTGGCTGGTTCGCAATCTCGTTTGTCCGGGCATATCGAGTATGCCGGACGTGATATTGACACGTTGAGCCGCAAAGAACTGTCGCGGATGCTGTCGCTCGTATATACCGACAGGACGCAGGCCGGCGGACTTACGGTAAAAGAGCTTGTTTCATTGGGACGACAGCCTTATACAGGATTTTTCGGCCGTCTTGACGATGAGGATCGGGCTGTGGTAGATTCGGCCATGTCGGCATCGGGCATAAGGCACAAGCAAGATTGTTTCCTTGCTGAATTGAGCGATGGAGAGCGTCAAAAAGCCATGATTGCCAAGGTGCTGGCGCAAGAAACGCCTGTAATAATGCTTGATGAACCAACGGCTTTTCTTGACGTGGCCAGCAAGGCCGATGTGGTGAAATTGCTGCACTCGCTGGCGCATGACAATGATAAAGCGGTGTTGTTGTCGACACACGATATCTCGCAGGCTTTGCTGCTTGCCGACGAACTGTGGGTGATCACTGCCGACAGGAAAATACTTCAAGGATTCACCGAGGACATGATACTCGACGGTGCGATGCAAAAGATGTGGGATGGCGGCAGTGCGCGTTTCAACATGTCGATTGGCGACTTTGATGTCGATTCTCCCATTGTTTCGTCAGTCAGCTTGGATTGCCTTGACATGCAGCTGCGCCATTGGATTTGCAATGCATTGCGGCGCAACGGGATCGGCTTGGCCGATAATTGCGACATTCATGTGGATGTGAGAGGAAAAAATGAAATAATTATGACGTATGGAGGTCGGCAGGCCGTGTGTGGCAGCATAAAGGAGTTGATTGAATCCATTTGATTGCTATATTTGCACTGTTGTTGCCGTACAACATAAATGATATAAAAACGCGGAATATGGAAATTACGATAAAGGATTTCATGCTTAAGCAGCCAAATTATCCCGAGGTTGCGGAGACCGACAAGTATTACATAGTACTTGCCACACGTCTGGCCAAGATATGGGATAATGCTCGCATATTAATGAATATTGGCGAAGATGTCAGGAAAGAAGTGGTGCTTGCCATCGTGGGATATTTTCAGGATATAATCTCCGATGCCGGCATTTGGAGGTCTTTCTCCACAATGTGCAACAAGATGTATGGCCGTCCATTGCCCATTTTCGAGCGTCCCGAAGACTATATCGACAGCGAGTTGAATTGCATTGACTTGCAATTCATAATATGGTATGTCATAGAGAGCCATCAAGACGAGCATGGCATGATTTCACCTTATGACAAGAATATAGCCCGACTTGCGCATTTGTTTTTCAATTTGCTCGATGCCGTTTATGAGGAAGCTCCGACACCGGTAGAATATAATGTAGCCATGGATGTCGATCTTGCCGATGCCGACTGTGCCAAACAAGTATATGACTTGTCTTACTGGCTTTTCTGGAATTGTTATTTCCTGCGTCCGGCTGCTAACGGCACTCTGAACGCGGCAATGGGCAAGGCTCGGGAAATTATTAATTCCAGCAGGGATGAGGATGAGGCAAGGCAGCGGCTTGCCGAAATGAACAGGCAGATAATGGTGGAAAATCCTACCGGGCCGTTGTCGTTCACCATAGGCGAATGGGTGAAACTAATAGTGGAAGGGAAAGAACCTGCGACCGACGACAATATCGATGACGTGGCCGAAGGGAATGAGCATAAATTCTACAAGCAGCTTGTGAATGCCACAGGTGGCAGCCCGATAGCATTCATCGACAGTTACGACTCGCTTGAGTGTTTTGTGAGTGAAAAAATGGGGTGGGGCAAATCTGAGACAGGACATTTGCCGGGAATGAAGAGATTTGGCAATTTTGTCTTGCTTGGAAATCGCTCCAAAGGAATGTTGATTGCCCATGATGTTGCGCAATATATCAAGCATCCCGACAATGCCATATATGATGCCGATGCGGCACGCGAAGGCGCTCACAGGTTGGTGACAGAACGCGGAATGGCTCCAATCGACCTTGTGAAATACCTTTTTAAGAATAATTTGCTCCCAGATGCACGCTTGCCTTTTGACAAAGACGACAAGTCGGTTTTGCATGACAATTGGGATTTTTTTGCCCGATTGTTCCTGCAAGGCCATTATCGAGGAGATTGACGGGTATGATTTTTGTTGCATGAAATATAGAAATGACAGATAGTCGCTTTGACTCAAGAATATAGGAGAGAGAAATGGCTTTAAGCACGATAAAGTACAAATTGGCGTTAGTCGTAGTCGTGTTGTTTTCGTGCATGGGCGCATGGGCACAACAGGATAGCGTCAAGGTGAGTCTTATTACATGTTATCCGGGAAGCGAGATTTATGAATTGTACGGACACACCATGCTAAGGGTACGATATGCCGATGTCGACATGGTGTACAACTACGGCATATTTGATTTTAACGCCCCCAATTTCATGTATCGCTTTGTCAAGGGGGAGACCGATTACAAGGTAGTGGGATATTCGTCGCAATACATGTTGCACGGTTATGAGAGCCGTAAGGTAGTCGAGCAAGATTTGAATCTCACCCAACGGCAAGCAGCCGAGGTGGTCAACGCCCTTTACATAAATGCGTTGCCTGATAATGCCGTTTACAGGTATAATTACATCTATGACAATTGTGCCACGCGTCCGCGCGACATCGTGGAAAAAGCCATTGGCGGAGCATTGCATTATCCGGCCATGCGCGATACGCTCACATTTCGCGAAGAGATGAGGCATTACAATGCAAATTATGCTTGGCAGCAATTCGGCATAGACCTTGTCTTGGGAAGCGGCATAGACTATGAGCTTGATTACCGGGAGCAGATGTTTGTGCCTATGGTGTTAATGGATGCTTTTGCCGGAGCGACGGTGGAGCGTGGCGACACGGTAATGCCGCTTGTAAATGCGACCCGGGTGTTGAATCCCGGTGCCGACATGGGAGATGTGTTGCCACCAACACCCGAATGGATGTCGCCGATGACTGTTGCGATTGCTTTGCTTGTGGTTGTCGTTGCAGTGTCGTTGCTTGACATAAAGCGGCACAAAGTGAGCCGATGGCTCGACAGCTTGCTGTTTGGATTTGCCGGCATTTGCGGCATAGTCATCTTTTTCTTGATATTTGTATCCACCCATGCCGCCACGTCGCCCAATTTTAACGGGATATGGTTGCATCCCTTTTCACTGCTTCCGGCAATATTAATTTGGATAAAAAAGGCAAAAAGGGTGCTTTATTTCTACCATTTTCTTAACTTTGCGGTCATTATTCTGCTGCTTGTGTCATGGCCTTTCCTGCCACAGGCTGCAAACATGGCTATTTTCCCGTTCATGTTGTGTCTTGCAACACGATCGTTCAATTATATAGTGATATTTAGCTGCAAATGCACAAAAATAAACAAATAAACCAGATGCTCACTTCGATAGTGGCTTCAATGGTGGCTCTGACGGCGTTGTCGCAAAATAGCAACGTTGCCAGTGGGGACCGTCCACGGCTTGTCATAGGCATAGTTGTAGACCAGTTGAGGAGCGATTATCTTGAGTTGCTGCAAGCCCATTTTAGCGAAGCCGGTTTCAAGCGTCTGGTTAGAGACGGTGTCTTTATCGAGAATGTGGAGTTTGGCGTCCCCGATCTTGACATAGCTTCGGGGACGGCTATATTGATGAGCGGAACGACGCCTAAGGTCAACGGCGTTCCATGTGCTTATATTTTCGATAAGACAATCAATAAGCCGCAGTACATATTGACCGATAAGTCGGTAATGGGAAATTTCACCACCGACACTTATTCGCCGATGGCCTATAAGGTTTCTACCGTCACCGACGAGTTGCGCATCCACACAAGCGGCCTTGGTTACATACATGCGATAGCTCCCGATGCCCAGCAGGCGATACTGCTTGCCGGCCATGCCGCCAACAGTGCATTCTGGATAGACGATGCCACCGGCAATTGGGCTTCGACGACTTTCTACAAGGATGCTCCGCAGATATTGTCGGGACGCAATTACAGGATTCCGCTTTCCACGCGGCTTGATACCGCTTCTTGGGTTCCATCCATGAAGCTTGATGATTATCCCGACATTCTTTCGTTCAAGAAATATTATCCTTTCAGATATATATACTCATCGTCCGACCAGGATCGTTTCCGCAAGTACAAGAAAAGTGCGCTTGTGAACAACGAGGTGACCACGGCCGCGATAGAGTACCTTAACGTGTTGAAGCTTGGCAACCGCGGACAGACCGACATGCTGTGCATAGGATACACGGCAGCTCCCTATGAATATACGCAGGATGGCGACAACCGCGTTGAGATGCAAGACATATATTTGCGCCTCGACAACGATTTGGCACGATTGTTTTCGGCGGTAGACAAAACGGTGGGCATGGGTAATGTTTTGGTATTTGTCGCATCCACCGGTTATTATGAAGATAATACACGCCCGTCTGAACGATATAATATACCGACAGGCGAATTTTATCCGAAAAGGGCGATTTCGTTGCTCAACATGTACTTAATGGCATTGCACGGCAACGGCCAGTGGGTAAAAGGATACTTTGACAGACAATTCTACCTGAATCATGAGCTGATAAAGGAGAAAAATCTTAAACTTGACGAAGTCAGGGCTAAATCGAGCGAATTCTTAAGGCAGATGAGCGGTGTGACGGCTGCTTACACTTTTGAAGAAATTCTAAACAATCCGTCAAATGCCGAGGCATGGATGTTGCATAAGGCGATGGTGCCCGATTACTTTGGCGACATAGTGATAGAAGTGAGTCCGGGCTGGCTCATAATGGATAACGATAATGACAATTTTGACGAAGCCAAGTTGGTCAGGGCAAATGCAGTAAATTCGCCGGTGTTCATAATGGGCCCGGGAGTGAAACCGCAAAAGATATCATATCCTGTAGATGCCACGCTCATTGCCCCGACAATATCGGGAATCTTGAGGATACGCTCTCCAAATGCGGCCACAGGAATGCCGCTTGATTTGGGATACTGAAAAATACTGCAGTTTCCTGTCAAGGCGGGATGCAAACAGCTTCAGTGCTGCAGGCATGATTCTCTCCCGGATAACGAAAAATCATAAATAACGAATAAAAAACATCAGCATAATAAAATGGGATTTACTGACATTTTAAAATCTCTTTTCGGAAATAAATCGCAACGCGACTTGAAAGGCATCATGCCCATAGTGGACAAGATAAAGGCGATATATCCCGAAATAGAAAAGTTATCGAATGATGAATTGCGTCAACGCATTACCGACATTCGTGCTCGCATAAAGGAATATGTGGCTCCGCAGCGTAATCAAATCGACGAGTTGAAAAAAGAAATAGAAACTCTCGACTATGACAAGCGCGAGCCGCTTTGGAATCAAATTGACAAAATAGAAAAAGAAATACTCGACCGCACCGAAGATATTTTGAATGAAGTGCTTCCCGAGGTTTTTGCCATTGTCAAAGACACCGCGCGCCGTTTTGCCCAAAATGAAACAATCGAGGTGACGGCAAGCGACTTTGACCGTGAGCTGGCAGCCGCAGGCAAAGACTTTATCTCGATAGACGGCGACAAGGCTATCTATAAGAATCATTGGATGGCCGGAGGTAACGAGATAAAATGGGACATGATACACTACGATGTTCAGCTCATAGGCGGTATCGTGCTGCATCAGGGCAAGATTGCCGAGATGGCTACCGGTGAAGGTAAGACTCTTGTTGCCACATTGCCGGTATTCCTTAATGCGCTTCCGGGTAACGGAGTGCATGTGGTTACTGTCAACGACTACTTGGCAAAGCGTGACTCGGAGTGGATGGGTCCTATCTATATGTTCCACGGTATTTCGGTCGATTGCATAGACAAGACGCAGCCCAACTCGCCGCAACGTCGTCACGCTTATAACTGCGACATTACGTTTGGTACGAACAATGAATTCGGCTTTGATTATTTGCGCGACAATATGGCAGTGTCTCCCGAGGATCTTGTGCAGCGCAAGCACAACTATGCCATTGTCGATGAGGTCGATTCGGTGCTTATCGACGATGCCCGCACACCGTTGATTATCTCAGGACCTGTTCCAAAGGGTAACGATCAAATGTTTGTGCAATTCAAGCCAAATGTTGAAAGGGTGGTGAATGCGCAAAAGAAACTTGTAACCGACTTGCTCGGTCAGGCCAAGACATTGCTTGCAAGCAGTGATGCAGAGAAGGTTAAAGAGGGGTCGTTGCTGCTTTATCGCGCTTATAAAGGTCTTCCAAAGAACGGAGCGTTGATAAAGTTCTTGAGCCAAGAGGGCGTGAAGCCGTTGATGCTCAAGACTGAGGCATTCTACATGCAGGACAACAGCCGCGAGATGCACATAGTTACCGACCCGTTGTATTTTGTCATCGACGAGAAGAACAATAGTGTGCAACTCACCGACAAGGGTATCGACGTGTTGACAGGAACAACTTCCGACCCGACATTCTTCGTGCTGCCCGACATTGCAACCGAATTGTCGCAAGTTGAGAATGAAAATCTCACCGAAGAAGAAAAGGTGGCAAAGAAAGATGAGTTGATGCAGAACTATGTGGTGAAGGCCGAGCGTGTTCACACTGTTAACCAGTTGTTGAAAGCTTATGCGTTGTTCACACGCGATGTCGAATATATCGTTTCGGAAGATGGTAAAGTAAAAATCGTCGACGAGCAGACGGGACGTATCATGGAGGGTCGTCGTTATAGCGACGGATTGCATCAGGCCATTGAAGCCAAGGAAGGCGTTAAGGTGGAAGATGCAACGCAGACGTTTGCGACCATCACATTGCAGAATTACTTCAGGATGTATCACAAGCTGGCAGGTATGACCGGTACAGCCGAGACCGAAGCCGGAGAATTCTGGGACATCTACAAGCTGGACGTTGTGACGATTCCTACCAACAAGCCTGTACAGCGCGTGGACATGGACGACCGTGTCTACAAGACCAAGAAAGAAAAATACAATGCAGTCATAGAGGAAATTGAAAAAATGGTGAATGCAGGCCGTCCGGTACTTGTCGGTACGACTTCGGTCGAGATTTCAGAATTGCTGAGCCGTATGCTCACCATGCGAAGAATACCTCACAATGTGTTGAACGCGAAGTTGCACCAGCGCGAAGCCGAGATTGTGGCACAGGCTGGTCAAAAGGCTGTCGTTACCATAGCCACCAACATGGCAGGTCGTGGTACCGATATAAAGCTGGCTCCTGAGGTAAGGGCTGCCGGCGGTCTTGCGATTATAGGTACCGAGCGTCACGAGTCGCGTCGTGTCGACAGGCAGTTGCGCGGACGTGCCGGACGTCAAGGCGACCCAGGGTCGTCGGTGTTCTTCGTGTCGTTTGAAGATACATTGATGCGTTTGTTTGCCAGCGACAACGTCGTTAAGATGCTCGACCGTTTCGGCTTGAAAGAAGGCGAGTCTATTGAGTCGCCAATGGTGACCAAGTCGGTAGAGCGTGCTCAGAAGCGCGTTGAAGAAAACAACTTCGGTATTCGTAAGCATCTTTTGGAATATGACGACGTGATGAATACACAGCGTAACGTCATATATACTCGCCGCCATCATGCGTTGATGGGAGAAAGAATAGGACTCGACATCGTAAACATGATATATGACAATGTTGAGGCTATTGTAAACGAGTATAGCGCACAAGACGATTATTCCGACTTGAAGATGAAGGTTATCACTAATTATGCCATCGAAATTCCATTCTCGGAACAAGATTTCTTGAAAATGGAAAAAGAGGATATGATAACTAAGATTTATGACGAGGTTGTTGCAAACTTCAACCGCCGAAGCGAAAAAATCGCCGAGGTCGCTTTCCCTGTAGTCAAGATGCTTGTCGAATCGCGCGGTGCAAAAGGCTTGTTGCGCATACCTATTTCGGATGGCCGTCACACCTATGGCATACCGGCCGACATAGAGGATGCTTATCGCACCGAAGGCAAGAGCATTGCAAAGGCATGGCAGAAGGCCATATTGCTGATGACTATCGACGAGGCTTGGAAAGAACATTTGCGCGAACTCGACCAGTTGCGTCAATCGGTGCAAAATGCAAGCTACGAACAGAAGGATCCGTTGTTGATTTATAAGATTGAATCTTTCAACTTGTTTGCGACTATGCTCAACAACATGAATACAAAGGCAATCTCAATATTGATGAGAGGATTCATCCCTGTTCAACAGCCGCAACCTCAACCATCGCCTCAACCATCAGTGTCAATTTCGGGAATGCCGGCAGCTCCTGCTCCTCAACCTCAGATACAAGAGATGAAGAGCGAGCCTCGCCGACCGACTCCGCAATACACCGAAAGCAAGGAGGCTTATCCGGGAGCCGATGCGCAGCGTCGTGCAGCAGGACAGCCGCAAGGACCTGTTCATCGCTCTCCTATCAAGGCAGGCCCGAAGATCGGTCGTAATGATCCTTGTCCATGTGGAAGCGGCAAGAAATACAAAGATTGCCACGGAAAAAATTAAAAAAGCACCATCACAAATAATAGCTGGCATCCCTTCGAGAGATTTCTCTTGGAGGGATGCTTTTTGTAGTCGTAAGTCTTATGTAAGACAAGAGATAGTCGTGAAGATATTATCAATTTGTGAGGCAGGAGGTTTTTAAGACATGGCATTGTCAGGTAGCTACTGCATATAGAGACATAAAATGAAACCGCCCGATGCGTGACACACCGGGCGGTTGCTTTATGAAGTGTATTTATCGTTATTTGATAGCGATTTTTTGAACAGTCGCGTTTCCTGCTTTGTCGATGGCTCTTACGATATAAATGCCATTGCTTAGTGCCGACAGGTCGGCTTGACTTTCACCGTCGAGTTGCATTACTGTCGTTCCGGCGGCATTGTATATCATGGCTGTTTCGTAGTCGCCTGCGATATACAGCATGTCATCATAGGAATATATGCGGATGCCGTCGCCTGTGGACGTGCCCTTGATGCCGGAACCTCCTATTTCAAATTCGATTTCGAGCGGTTCTGATTTGCCTGTGGCAAATTTCTGCACGATTCCTGCGGTGTGCGAGCCTTTGGAAAGTCCGGTGAGTGAAAAGCGAGTATCCTGTGTGTCGGTTAATTTTTCACCATCAAGGTAGACTTCATATCCGATAACATTGACAGGCATGTACGGGTTGCCTTGCACTTGACCGTCGGTACCGATGAATATGTCGTCGACCAATAGGATGAAGTTGCTTATCGAGTGGTTGTTGATGGCTACATATTTTGCTTCGGCAGGGATGTCATACACATATTGCTCGTAGGTCAAAGGAACATAATAGAAGTCTTCATCGAGCCAAATGAATTTGTCAAGTTCGGGAGTAGTGGTAGAGTATCCCACTCGGATGCGTTCGAGATAACCTATCGATTTTTCGTAAGAACATGCGTAGAATGAGAATTTGAAATCCTTATAAGGCTTGAGTTCCGGTGAAATGAGATAGTCATCGCTGTCGTAATGTACCAGTTCTTCGGCCTCGTTAAGCATGTCTCGTGCTGCAAAGAATGCAAGGGCGCGGTCGCCTGAATGGGCTGTCTCCCTGCTGAGCGGCGGAGTGGTTGTCTTGGCATTGAATGTGATGGCAGCCATCTTTTCGTTCATGTTAGGGAATGTAGTGTTGGCAAAGCCTGTCGATTCACGTCCGTCATTGTCGATGTATTGCCAACCGATGTTTCCGGCCGGATTCAATTCGAAGTCGGTGTAGTCATTACCGTCAAAGCTTTCGTCAATGTTAGGTTGTACATTCCACACCAGTTCGGCATCGGTCGATTCCTCATCGGTGATTATGACATCGATTGTTGCGGGCATGTCAAGGCTTTGAGTCAATTCATAGTCAAGGGTGAATGCAATATCCTCGCCTGTTATGTTCACGCCTTCGGCTTCGAGCGTCTCAAATCCGCGTTGAACGATGTTCAAGTTGTAAATGCCTTTGTCAATATTGCTGAATGATGCAGCACCGTCGGCAACTATTGCCGAGTAGTTGTTTTTGTCGTTATGCAGCGTGACGGTGGCTCCATTGGCATGTGCCGGGTCGGAATTGGCGCTTACATCCACAGTAACGTCGGCAATCATGTTGTGACGGATTTCGGGAGAGAAGGCTGCTTCCGACAGCAAGTTTGAACTTTCTCCGTAATTAGCTTTTACTGCATAAGTGTATATTCCGCTCGGGATATTGCTTTCTTCATAAGAAAGCGTTTTCAGACCTTTGGCAACAGTAGCCCATGCCGATTCGTCTTCTTGAGCCGATTCCGGAACTCGATACAAATCGTAGCTGATTTCAGGCATTGTGCTGCCTTCAGGCTCGATGTTTTCGCACACGGCTCTCAACAAAAACCTTGCAGACTGGTTGGTGGTACGTTCGTCAAAATAAGTGTAGTTGTAGGAAGCAACGTAGTTGTTGTTGGTACATTGCGTGTATGGAAATTCTATTGTTCCGTCTTCCGTGCCATTGTCAATGGCCAAAGTAGCCCCTTTACCGCTTACTGCAATGAGGAAACCGCCCCTTTCGGCAATAACAGGTTCGGGCAAGCGATAGGTGTTCCATTCGCCGTCGACTGTAGGCACTCCTTTTACTTCATATAATACATCGGCTGTCGGGTTGCCTCCGTAGTCAAGGTCGATTATGAGCAGGTTGATTTCATCCGAGCTGATATCGGTTTTTACGCTCTGCCATTTTATTTCATAGATTTTGGCAGGCTGACGGTAAATTGATGCGAGGACATGCGAGTCGCTTCCGTATTCGTCCCAGCTGTAGGCTTGAGCTGCTGTGCCGTTGTCGTAGTGCATTTCTTGCAACGACTTTGGCTCGCTCCATTCCACATGTATGCCTCCTTGTTCGTTGTCGTAGGCTTGGACGTTGTATGGCTCTATGATGTCGGTCTCAAGTGTTAAGTTTTTTTCTATGTCTTGGGTAATGTTGATTGTTTCGCTTGTGCCGACGTAGTTGTTCTTTTCGACTGTGAGCGTATATTGGTATTCGTAGATATCGCGAATGATATAGGCTCCTGTTTCGTCGGTCGAGGTTGAATAAGATTCATCGCCTTCAAGCTTTATCGACGCGCCCATTATAGGGTTGCCCGAATTGTCGGTCACGGTGCCCGAAAGGTCGAATTTTTGTAATTGTTCAAGCATGAAGTCGACTGTGAGTTGGTCGCCGACATTTACTGTAACATGTTTTGATTGGGTCTTGTAGCCGGTGTATTGTGCAGTCACGTCATATTCGCCAGCCGGGATTTCCTCAATGGCGTACATGCCTTGCCAGTCGGTCGTTGTCGACAAGTCTCCGACCGTTACGGTCACTCCTGACGCACCCATTTCCATTCCCATCATGTCATATGAGACTGTGCCCGAGATTGAGCCGGTGTTATTCTCTTTCCAAGAGAAGTCGTTGATGTGGACACCCCAATAGTTGGTGCTCTTTGGCGTCGTGGCATAGTGCAGGTAAATGCAATATTCGCCATCCTCTTGCACTGCAGGAATTGGAAGCTTTACATCATATCCATAGTAGCCTTTTGAGCCTTGGATGCTGACTGTTTCAATAACTTGTGCATCTTGAGGCTGCGTGCCCGATTTTGCGATGCGCACTTCAATTTGTTCATTGTAGGCATAAGCCGTGTATGTCAAGAAACTGATTTCGGTGGCGACTCCTGCGCTTAGTTTTACAGGAGGCGTTATAAGCCAATCATCCGAGCCATTGTCATTGTTATGGGTGACTTCGGCACCTTGGCGGCTGTTTTTGAAAAGAGTTCCCATTTGCCAGCTGTCACCGTTGCCGTCGCCGTCTATTATACTCCAAGCCGATAAATCTTGTTCAGTTTCAAGGGCCGATGAGAAAGGTAAGGATTGAGCCGTGCCGGCGTGTACGACGTTTGATGTTGCACTGCCACCTTCACCGGCTGCCGAGGAAGCGGTAACTTGGTAAGAATAACCGGCATAAGCACCCTCAACAACATCTGTAGCCGATGTCTGAGTGGTGGCTTCTTGGATGACCTTGTTATCGTTTACTCTGACTACTTTGTAGGTGATGTTTGAGCTTATCCAGCCACCGTTCATTCCTGTCGTAGGTGCGTCCCAAGTAATTTGGATGGTGTTGCCGGTTGCGGCAGCCACCACGTTTGACGGAGCGACCGGTATGTCTTCGCCGATGTATGCCGATGTGATGTTAAACATACCTTCCCCGGCATTGTTGCTTGCCGAAACTTTGTATCGGTGGGTTCCGGCAGTCACGTTATTGTCGGTATAGGAAGTGGCCGAAGCGTCGAGTTTTGCGATAGCCTCACCATCACGATAAACCGTTACGTTGGTGATGGCATTGACAAGCGGCTCACGATTGAATGTGGTAGTGGGAAGTTGCCATGTCAGGTTGCAGGAGTTGCTGCCGTTGGCACCCGGAGTGGCAACAAATTGCGTCGGTGCAGCCGGGGTTTCAGGGCTGGCTGCGGTATAACCTGTGAATAGTCCCACGAGTTGGGTGTTGTCGATTGAGCCTATTGATGTCATTGTTCCATCGTCAACGTTTATTTCATAATGAGAGCAAACGCCATAGTCGGTTGTTACCCAGTAGAGCTTGCCGGTGTTGTGGTCAAAATCCATAGATTGCAGGCCGGTAATGTAACGGTCGGTTTCAAGCACCGGGGTTAACTCGTAGGTTGTCTTGTCCATGATGTATAGAAACCCTTGACGGTCGAGAAGGTATATTGTGCCGTCAAAGTCGGCAGCGATGCACATTATTGAAGTGTTTTCAAAGTCGTGTAGGTTGGTTATCTCCTTTGTCGCGAGGTTCAAGCGCAAAAGAGACGTGTTGGGCCAAGCGTCACCGAGAAATAGTATGGATTGTGATGAGTAGTCGTATGTCATGTCGTATATTACCGACGATGCCATGAGATCCATGTATTTCTCCGATTTGCCTGTTTTAAGGTCGTAGGAATAAATGCCGTTAGGATTGCCGTCATTGTCTACATGCAGGGCGTAGTATCTGCCTTCGGCAAATGTGGCCGCGCTGATGTTGGTTTCACTCTGGTACAGCATTCCAGGCGAGAATGAGCCGAGTTGGAAATCCATGATTCCATAGTTCCCTGAAACGGCATAGGCATATGCTTTTTGTTCTGCCGAGACAGGTTGTGCCAATATAAGGCAAAGCAATGCAAAGATTAGGAATTTGGTTGTTTTTAGCATAATGTTAAAAAAGTTTGAGTTTTTTATTTTTTCTGCAAATATAAGTTTATTTTGTAAAAATGGGACAAAAAATGAAAAAATTACGGTTGATTGTCGTAAAAATCCATGTAATTCGGGCATTTGTTTCTTAAAGTGCGAAATAAACGAACAAATGGTAAGTAGAGGTGGAAAGAAAAAACACAGGCCGGGGTAATGTTACACCCGGCCTGTGCCGCTATTCTTAATGTTATGTTTGTCTGTCATTGCGCCATCATAGGCGCGGTGTCATGTCTTAGTCACGACGTGGGCCGCGATTGTTTCCGCCATTGCGTTGCGGACGACCATTACCTCCGTTGTTTCCACGAGGGTTTCTGTTGCCGCCGTTGCCACCTTGGCGATGGTTGTTGCCACCGCGATGAGCGTCGTCATATCCTTCGGGCTTTTCTTGGAGAGCTTTCATCGACAGACGGAATTTTCCTGTTTTCTTGTCTATTTCAATCAATTTTACAGTCACTTCGTCGCCTTCTTTCAATCCGGTAGCTTCCATGCTTTCGATGCGGTCCCAGCTTATTTCGGAAATATGGAGCAACCCGTCCTTGCCAGGCATGAACTCAACAAATGCACCGAAGTCGAGGATGCTGCGCACCACGCCGGTGTACACTTTCCCTTCTTCGGGAACGGCGATGATTGCCTTGATTTTCTCTACGGCAGCATCGATGCATTCCTTGTTGGCTGCCGAGATTTCTATCTCGCCCTTGCCGTCGATTTCATCGATGGTTACTACGGCACCGGTAGCTTCCTGTATTCCTTGGATAGTTTCACCGCCTTTGCCAATGATTGCGCCGATGAAGTCTTTGTCGACGGTCATTGTCACGATGCGAGGAACGTGAGGCTTATAGTCTTCGCGAGGTTGAGGAATGGTTTCATTGATGATGTTGAGGATGTGCATTCTTCCGTCGCGAGCTTGGTTGAGGGCTTGTTCGAGGATTTCGTAAGACAATCCGTCGCACTTGATATCCATCTGAGTGGCTGTAATGCCATCTTTGGTTCCTGTAACCTTGAAGTCCATGTCGCCAAGATGGTCTTCGTCACCGAGGATGTCGGACAAAATTGCATGTTTCACGTTGCCCTTGTCCGAAATAAGTCCCATGGCGATGCCTGCCACCGGCTTTTTCATCTTCACGCCGGCATCGAGCAGGGCAAGAGTTCCGGCACATACGGTAGCCATTGAAGAGGAGCCGTTTGATTCAAGGATGTCTGAAACGATGCGCACCGTGTAAGGGAAGTTCTCGGGGAACATGCGCTTCAAGGCGCGGTGGGCAAGGTTTCCGTGGCCGATTTCGCGGCGGCCTACGCCACGTTGCGCTTTAGCTTCACCGGTAGAGAACGGAGGGAAGTTGTAGTGGAGCAAGAAACGCTCGGTGCTGTGGTTGAGCACGTCGTCTACAAGTTTCTCGTCGAGTTTTGTCCCGAGGGTTACTGTTGCGAGAGCTTGAGTCTCGCCACGAGTGAACACTGCCGATCCGTGAGGCCCCGGAAGGTAATCTACCTCGCACCAGATGGGGCGTATCTCGGTGGTTTTACGTCCGTCGAGACGAATGCCTTCATCAAGGACGCAGCGGCGCATGGCTTCTTTTTCCACATCGTGGTAGTAACGTTTCACGAGCGGAGTTTTTTCTTCACGTTCTTCTTCGGGAATCGATTCGATATATTCGTTGCAAATGGCTTCAAAACTGTCGTTGCGCCAATGTTTGTCGGCCGAGCCGGCTTTTGCGATGGCGTATGCCTTGTCGTAGCAAGTGTCCCACACTTTTTGACGCAATTCTTCGTCGTTTACTTCGTGGCAATATTCACGTTTTACGGTTGCGCCCACTTCTTCGGCAAATTCCATTTGAGCCTTACATTGAACTTTGATGGCTTCGTGGGCAGCTTTCAAGGCATTGAGCAAATCGGTTTCGCTCACTTCATCCATTTCGCCTTCGACCATCATTATGTTGTCGTAAGTAGCACCTACCATAAGATCCATGTCAGCTTTTTCAAGTTGGTCGAAAGTCGGGTTGATGACGAATTGTCCGTCGATGCGAGCCACGCGAACCTCAGAAATAGGTCCGTTGAAAGGAATGTCGGAAACGGCGAGGGCTGCCGATGCAGCCAGCCCGGCAAGAGCATCGGGCATGTCTTGACCGTCGGAAGAGAACAATATGATGTTGACGAAAGTGTCAGCATGATAGTTGTCGGGGAATAGCGGACGCAATACCCTGTCGACAAGGCGGGCGGTCAATATTTCATAGTCCGAAGCACGACCTTCGCGTTTCTGGAAGCCGCCCGGGAATCTTCCGAAGGCTGAGAACTTTTCTTTGTACTCAACTTGCAGGGGCATGAAATCGACCCCTTCGCCGGCTTCTTTTGCCGACACGACTGTCGCAAGAAGCATCGTATTGTTCATGCGCAGCTCAACAGCACCATCGGCTTGCTTGGCAAGCTTTCCTGTTTCGAGGGTGATCACACGTCCGTCACCCAGTTCGATGGTTTTTTTAGTAGGTGTTACCATAAAATTCTTTCTCTACATGTAAAAATTCCTGCAAAGATAATTATTCTTTTTGACTTAAAGCCATTTCATTAATGATTATTGTGAAAAATAGGCGCGTGGCTGCATTTTGTAAAAGATGGTTGCTGCTGAATAATCGCGGCTTTGCCGAATGGCCTTTAGAATGCAAGGGAAAATTTGTATATTTACTCCCGTTCGCGGCAATGCGTGCCGCAAATGCAGAATGTGGGTAGATATGAATAATAATTTGAAAGATAAAATCATCCAGTATGGCGACATGGACTCGGTTCCGCAAAAGGATGATCTTGACAACGAAGTGTTTATTTTTGACAATCTCGACGGCGTGTCGATTACCGACAAGCCGATAATGCTTGACATGCCTCTTTTCGGTGTGTGCATAAGTGGCGAGGCAACTGTGAAAGTTAACCTCACCGAGTATCATGTTCCGGCCAACAGCCTGTTTACGCTGATGCCCGACCACATCCTGCACGGATATGACTCATCAAGCGATTTCAAGGGCTTGTTTGTAGGGATTGACCGAAAATTTGTAGATGAAATGTTACCTGACGTGCATTCGGTGCTACCTCTCATAATGAGCTTCAAGTCGAGTCCTGTCATATCGCTTACCGAGGAAGAAACCGAGGAACTTAAAGATTTCCATGCTTTCCTGTGGAGGCGCATCAAGCGCGAGCATGGCGCCTATAAACGCAAGATGATGCAAGGCTTGTTGTTGGCGGTTCTTTACAAGATTCTCTCCATCTACAAGGAGCGTTACAATTATGCTGTAACGAAGAGGACGCATAACGAGGAGATGTTTTTCAACTTTGTCACTCTTGTGGAGAAAGAGTTCAAGCGTCACAGGACTGTGCAGTATTATGCAGGGCGTATGTGCATAACTTCGAAGCACCTGACATCGGTTGTGAAGCAGGTGAGCGGAAAGCCTGCCGGCGACTGGATTGACAATTTTGTTATCCTTGCAGCCAAGGTGATGTTACGCTCTTCTTCCCATACCGTTCAGGAAATAAGTGCCGAATTGAATTTTGCCAATCAGTCGATATTCGGAAAATATTTCAAGCAGCGCGTTGGTATGTCGCCAAGCGAGTACAGGCAAAAGTCGTCCGACTGATTTGCGGCAAGACTTGTTTATCGGATGAAGTTCTTGGCAACCCATTTCATGCTGTACCACCTTTTCACGAAGATAATGCCTCTGATGTTTTCATCGAGCATGAAAGCTGTCCACATGCCGAGGATGCCGAAGCCGAACGTTATTCCCGATATGTATCCGAAAGCCACGGCTACACTCCACATCACTATCAAACCAACGTAGAACGGATAATTCACATCGCCGGCGGCACGCAGTGCGTTGGTGGCAAAAATGTTAATCGGGCGGCCTATTTCGAGCAGCACGTCAATCCACAGTATAATGCAGCCGAGGCGTATTATTTCGGGATTGCGAGTGAGAATGTTGAAAATATACGGTCCCGAGAGAGCCAATAATATCGACAGTGCAAGGGTGATTGAGACCGAGCGTTTCATCACGAACTTCCCGAGGATGAATGCGGCACGGTCCTTTGAGCGTCCCACGAGATGTCCTATGCAGATGGCTCCTCCTTGTGCCATGGATATGCTGAAAAGGTACACGAACATTATTATATTGACGCAATAGGTGCGAGTGGCGAGAGCTTCGACTCCGAGCATGTTTATGAGATAGGTGATGACTATCTGGGAGGAACTGTAGGATGCTTGTTCGCCGGCCGACGGCAATCCGATACGCATCAGTTTGCCGAGCTCCCTCCATTGGAAAGGCACGAAATTGCATTTGTGGAATTTTGGGATAAGTTTCTTATGAACTATTACCATGAGCATTCCCATGGCGATGGCTCGGCATGCTGCAGTGGAAATAGCCGCACCTTCCACGCCGAGTGCCGGCATACCGAATTTACCGAAAATCAACGAGTAGTTACCGAAAATATTAAGAATGTTCATGACGAGAGCCACGAGCATCGGGTAGAAAGCCATGTCGGCGCTGCGCAATGCCGCCGACAGTGTCATTGCAAGCGCTTGGAAGAAAGCCATTGAACCTACGATGCGCATATAAGCAAGCCCGTCGGGCATAAGTTCGGGCGCAAGTCCCATCTTTGTCAGCAACATGTCGGCTCCGAAGTACAGGAACGCACTTATGGCAAGGCCGAGCACAAGGTTTACCATGAGCGATATGCCTATTATGGTTTCAACCTTTTCCTGCAACTTTGCTCCCATGTATTGCGAGCATAGCACCGAAGTGCCGACGTTAATCACTTCAAAGACGAGGAAGCAGAATGTGACAATCTGGTTAACCATGCCCACGGCTGCGACACTGCCGTCGCTGTGGCGCGACAACATGAACGTGTCGACTGCGCCAAGCATCATTATGAGGAGGACTTCGATAAAAATAGGCCCGGCAAGCCGTGCCAGTTGCCATTTCAGGTTGTCACGCTTTCCAGTGACCAAGCCTGACTTGATTGATAAAGCCATAAATTAACCTAAAACAATTTGTTGTATTCCGCATTGTAAATTTGCAGCCGCAAAGTTAATAATTTGCTCAAAATCTTGAAATACCGATAGAATAATGACATTAATGTTTTTATTTTACAATAATTATGTCTATTTTTACGAAAATAAACAACAAATATCATGAATATGAAAGGAATTTTCAAGTACTTTGGAACTGTTGCTGTGTTATGTGTTGCGGCAATCATGTCAGGTTGTTCGGGATATAGTTACGAGACTGTTCCTGGCGACCCTATGGGTACGCGCATTTACACGCTCGACAACGGGTTGAAGGTTTACATGAGCGTAAACAAGGATGAACCGCGCATACAGACGTATATAGCCGTGCGTGTGGGAAGCAAGAACGACCCGGCCGAAACAACCGGATTGGCTCACTATTTCGAACATCTCATGTTCAAGGGAACCAATCATTTCGGTACTCAGAATTATGAAGCCGAGAAACCTTTGCTCGATCAAATAGAACAACAGTTCGAGGTGTATCGCCAGACAACCGACAGCGTGGAAAGAAAGGAAATATATGCCGTAATCGACAGTCTGTCGTATGAGGCATCAAAATATGCCATTCCTAATGAATATGACAAGTTGATGGCTGCAATTGGAGCTACGGGCACAAATGCTTATACGAGTACCGACGTAACATGTTATGTGGAAAATATTCCGAGCAACCAAGTGGAGAACTGGGCCATGATCCAAGCCGACCGTTTTAAGAATAATGTGATACGCGGATTCCACACGGAGCTTGAAACAGTTTATGAAGAGAAGAACATGTCGCTCACGAGCGATATAGGAACGGCTGTCGATTCGTTGAATGCGGCATTGTATCCGCATCATCCTTATGGATTGTGGACTGTGCTTGGCTCGCAAGAGCATTTGAAGAATCCTTCAATTACCAACATAAAGAATTATTACAAGCAATGGTATGTCCCTAACAATATGGCTATTTGCATGTCGGGAGATTTTAATCCCGATGAGGCTATTGCCATCATTGACAAGTATTTTGGCGACATGCAACCTAATCCGGAGTTGCCAAAGCTCGACTTGAAGGAAGAGGCTCCTATTACCACTCCTGTGGTGAAGGAAGTAAAAGGCATGGAAGCCGAGACATTGATGATGGGTTGGAGATTGCCGGGAGAAGGGACTCTTGCAGCCGACACTATGGAGGTGGTTTCACAATTGCTGAGCAATGGCGTGGCAGGATTGCTTGACATAGACGTGCTGCAGCCGCAGAAGGTGTTGCAGGTGTATTGCTTCCCGTTGTCTATGGCCGATTATTCGACATTCTTGGTGCATGGCACGCCAAAGGAAGGACAATCACTTGACGAAGTGAAAGATATCGTTCTTGCCGAAGTGGCAAAGTTGCGCAATGGTGATTTCGAGGAGAAGATGCTCCAGGCCATATTGAACAATTTCAAGTGGCAACAGGAAATAACGCTTGAAAGCAATGGCGGACGTGCCGACATGTTTGTAAGTTCGTTCATAAACGGGTCAAAATGGGAAGATGAGGTGACAAAGCTCGACCGCATGTCGAAAATCACAAAGGCCGACATCATGAATTTTGCCAACCGCTACCTTAAAGAGGATAATTACGCGATAGTGTACAAGCGTCAAGGCAAGAATCCTAACATCCTCACCATCGACAAGCCGGAAATTACACCAATAGCCATGAACCGCGACACTGCCAGTGCATTCCTGAAGGAAGTCCAAGCTTCTGTAGTTAAGCCTATCGAACCTGTATTTCTTGATTTTTCAAAGGACTTGTCGGTTGCTGAATTGAAGCCCGGTATGCAGTTGTTGTACAAGCATAATGAATCAAACGACTTGTTTGAGCTAATGTACATATTTGACATGGGCACTGCTTCTGACAAATGGCTTTCTACCGCTGTAGACTATTTTGAATTCTTAGGGACATCCGACATGACGCCTGAAGAGGTCAAGAAAGAATTCTATCGCCTTGCCTGCAACTTTAACGTCGTGGCAAGCAGCGACCGCTCGTATATATTTTTGTCGGGACTGAATGAAAATATGCCCGAAGCTGTCGCCCTGATGGATAAGTTGCTTAATGATTGCCAAGTTGATGAAGAGGCTTACAAGAGGCTTGTGGATAATATCTTGAAAGAGAGAACAGACATCAAGGCCGAGCAGATTGGAAGCATCAATCGTTTAATTGCTTACATGCAATATGGACCGTTCAACCGCTATACCAATATTCCGAGTGAAAAGGAACTTAAGTCAACTAATCCTCAAAAATTGGTTGACATTTTGCACGGACTTTGCGGTTATAAGCACCGTGTGACATATTACGGACCTATGTCTCAGCAGGAGTTTACAGCTTTGATAAATGAGGAGCATAAAGTGCCCGAAAGCTTGAAGGATGTACCTGATGAAGACTATGAAGCACAGGAAACTCCTGAAGCTGTCCTTTACTTCGCTCCATACGAGGCAAATCAAGTGTACATGTTGCAGTATTCCAATGACGGCAAGAAATACGACCCGGCAATTGAAAATGCACGCATGTTGTATAATGAGTATTTCAATGGTGGCATGAATTCGATAGTGTTCCAAGAAATGCGCGAAAGCCGAGGGTTGGCCTACATGGCCTCGGCAGGACTTGAAGCTCCCGGCTACAAGGATGATTCTTATGGATACGTTTCCTTAATAGCCACGCAAAATGACAAAGTCATCGATGCTGTAAATACGTTTAATGACATCATTGAAGACATGCCTGAGTCGGAGGCTGCTTTCGATATTGCAAAAAACAGCTTGCTCACTCGCTTGCGCACGCAGCGCATCCTTAAGTCGGATGTGATATGGCAATACATAGATGCTCAGGATCACGGGCTGGATGTGGACTCACGCATATCATTGTATGATTATGTTCAGAGTGCTACTTTGGCCGATGTTGTCAAGTTTCAGAACGAATGGGTGAAAGGACGAACGTTTGAGTATTGCATCCTTGGCGACAAGAAGAGCATCGACATGCAGGCGTTGAAACAATTCGGAACCGTGCATGAATTGCAAACCAAGGACATATTTGGTTATTGATGTAACGCCGGTTGAGGCGTGGTAAAATTAAATAACGGGTGCCGCCGGAGTTCCGGTCGACACCCGTTCCTATTTTTGCCTGTATGTAGTGATGTGTCTTGGAATCAGATGTAATGGACGTAATCGGGCTTGCGTGGCTTTTGCACCGTTTGGGAGTCGCTTGCGGGGTAGCCTATGATGCAGTTGCCAATTCCTTCGTAATCGCCTTCTATGCCCCATTCTTTAAGCATCGCTTTTCCCTCGGCCGAGTCGAATATCTCTTTTGCACGATGTATCCAGCATCCTGCCAGCCCGACGGCATGGGTGGCATTGAGCAGGTTGCCCATGACGAGCGAGCCGTCATATATGTAGGTTGGGAATCTGCGGTCGGCAAGCACTATGAGTACCACGGGTGCGCCATAGAATGGATCGGAGTTGACTCCCATGATTTCGGCATTCATTCGCGACAGCTTGTCACGCGTGGCCTTGTCGGTGATGGCTATTATTATGGGTGATTGCATACCACGTCCGGTGGGGGCATAGGTCCCTGCCTCGATTATGCGGTCGAGCAATTCTTTTTCGGGCATTTTATCGGGAATGTAGGCACGCACGCTTCGACGTGTTTTCAAGTCTTCAAGTGTTGTATTGCTCATATCTTTAAAAAGTTAAAGTCATGCGCAAATATATAACTTGTGTATGGCATTTGCAATAGATGCCTTGCCCGTGTGCTATAGTGATGGCAATGAGGTCCCCCAAAGTCGATGGGGACTGTGTAGTGTGTCAGGAAATGTTTCCTTTAAGCCAATTGAATGCTTTCTCGCGAATTGAGTCGGATTCGCACAGCAGCTTGACAAATTCTTTTGCCGAACATTTGCGGTAACTGTCTTTTAGGACATGCACGCATCCTTCCATCTCGGTGCCTGGTGCGTCGAGGTGTATTGCGACAAGATCGGACTCGCCGTAAATGGTTGCTTCGGAAAGTATTGTGGCAAGGTTGCTTTCCTTAACAATCTTGAGCAGGATGTTCACTTCATTAAGCTCGATGGGGCAGTTGTAGCTGTATTCTTTTCCTGCGGTGATTATGTCAAATTGGTTGCGTGCCTGTAACCCTTTCCCAGGAAGGGCGAGCTTGTATTGCTGCAAGGAAGCAAGGTCGATGCTGCTGCGTCGGGCGAGTTCGTGCCTTTTGTTGACAACGACCACGAGGTGGTTGTCGAAGAGGATGTGCGACTCGATGCGGCTGTAAGTCTGAGTGGGGCGGAACGACAGCACGAAATCGACTTCGCGCTTTTCGAGCATCCCCATCAGCTCCTCCATTGTCTTGTTGTAGATGTTGAGTTTCACCTCAGGGTACCGTTTCATGAACGTGAGCAAAGTCTCATTCAATGTAGGGCTGAAAGTGTAAGTCACGCCGATGTTCAATGTACCGACCATCAAGTTACGGATGTCACGAATGTGTTCTACACAAGATTCGGCAGAATGTAATGTTGATTTTGCGTAGGGAAGCAGTTCGGCTCCTATTTCGGTGATTGTTACTCCGTGGCTGTTGCGTTGGAACAGTTGGGCCCCCAACTCGGCTTCGAGCTGTTTGATTTGTTGTGACAGCGTGCTTTGAGTTATGAACAATGATTTTGCCGCTTCCGAAAAATTAAGCAGTTCGGCAGTCTTTACGAAATATTTGAGTTGTCGAAGTTCCATTTCGGGTGCAAAGATAACGAAAGTCGAGTGCAATGGGAAAAATAAGCAAGCTCATTTTTTACACTGCGCGAGACGCATCCTATCTTATGGAAAGATAGTGCAAGGTGAATGCAGAGGCAAGCAAAAAACAACGTTTCTGTGATTGGCCATGCTGAATCGCTCTAATGTAAAGATAGTGTAAGCCGGGCGGAATGTGAAAAAATGAGCTTGTTTATTTTTTCATTAGTTAAGATACGCGCGATGTCGGTGGCAACCTGCTTGGGTGGCCGGAATACACGATAACGGTGGTTAATCATTACGGTCGGTATCGCGGGTTGCACTGAAAGATATACGCTTGAATATGAATATGGGGAGGGTAACGCCTATTACCATGCCTGTTATGACAAATACGCACGTCAAGCCGTTGAACCACATGAGGTAGGAATAATGGTTGAATGTGCTTTCGACCGTCGATGACAGGCACATCACGAGTCCTTGCACTGCACGGTAGGCGTACATTCCGGGAATCATTGGCAGCAAGGCCGGATAGGAGAATGTCTCGGGCGGACATTTGGCACGAGGGGCAAAAATCACGGCAAGAGAGCCGATGATGATCGCTGCCAATGAACTTGCGACTATGATATGAACGTCGAGTTCGCCCATTAGTAGGAACCTTATGCAATGGCCGATGGCGGCAAGCAGGGCGCAGTAGCGCATGGCCGACGGCGGCGTGTTGCTGATGCTGGCAAATCCGATTGCAGCGATTGCCGAGAAGATGATGTCTTGTATTATGTTTATTAACAAATCCATGCTTAGTCAATTATGCTAATGTGTGTCTATTCCAATTAAAACCATTGCATCTGCATCAAGTACATTCCTCCACACAGTCCGAGCGATAAGCATACTGTCAATATTACGGCCTGCATGAAGCGACTGAATGAACTTAGGTAGTGATGGGCAAGGAGATCGCTGACGGAGTTGATGTACGGGATTCCCGGGACAAGGTAAAGCACGCTTGTGCCAAGGGCTATGTCGGGAGTTCCAGTCAAATCGAAAACATACCCTGCCGCCCCTATTACCGAGGCTACAAATGCCGAAGCGATTGTCGTGATTCGTATGTCGATTTTATCTTCAATAAAAATCTGTTTTAGCAAGAATCCTATAAGAGTGGCGCAGAACACGATCCCGACGGCATAAAAGTCGCCGCCGAACAGTCGACAAAAGGATGCGTTGGCGGCTGATGCAAGCAGTAGTACAATCCACTTGTTGAGGGGCTTGTCGAGCATTATCCTATCGTATAGTCGTACAGCCTTTTCGCATGGAATCTTTTTCTCCGCAATGTCCCAGCTTAATTTGCTCAACTTTATGTTGCGGCTGAAGTCGATGCTTCCACCTATGGGCTTTACAGTGCAGTTGTAGGAATGCGTGTGCTGCAAGTCCCATACGGTCAATATTATGTGGGCCGGGAGGACGGTCATTTCCACGTCGGTGTCAAAGGCTTGCGCGATGCGGCCGACGTTTTTTCTTATGCGTATGCATGTTGCGCCGCATCCGAGCAGCGTGGCTGCATAGGTTGAAATGAATTGGCATTTCTGCTTTAGTATGTCGTGCGTGTTCTCAATGCGTGATTCGCAAATGTTTTCAGCAGTCATCATCGTCCAAGTCGCTTGTTAAATCATCATTCAAACTTATTTCAATTGGCTTGAAATGGTTGTAATTCTTGTTGAACTTGTAGATGCAACGAAATATCATTCCCAATAAAACAATCCCTATGATGCTCCACCATATCAGAGCAATGTGGCTATCCATAATTACATGAATTAAAGTTATAAATTCCCTTGATTTTTACTGATGCAAAATTATGTATGAAATAAAATAACGTAAAACGATTGTTAAGGAATCTATCAATAGCAATATTCGATAGTGGCGATTTTTGCCGAGTTTGCCGAATTTGCTTGTTTAAATTGTGAAGTTATTGAAATATAGTGGTTTAGTGTTTGGATGTAGGATTGATATAATTGTGAACTGGCATTCAAGAATCGCAAATGAGGTAAAAAAGGCCATCGGTAAAACCGATAGCCATTATAGGTTAAACAAAAAAATGTGATAATTATTTTCTCAATCAAAATCCACGTCCCCACGGCCGCATTCCATTTTTTTGCAATTTAATCTTGTCGGTTGTGCGTCTTTTTCTCCATTTTTTTGTAAATGTAAGGAATTTCTTCGGAGGTGGGTGAGATGTCATTATTGTTGAGATTGTTTTGTCCTGTCGATATGAGCAGGTTCAGTGTGTAGGTCGAAACTTTTATTTTCCTGAATCTTTTCACGAAGCCGGGATAATCTTCTTTCAATGTCCCGGCATTGATTGATTTTATTATTGAGCGGTGCAGTGCTTCCAGCGTAGGTTCCATGTTGTGAAATCAGATTAAAGACATGACAATATTTACAGCTCCGACAATTACCAGTATTACGCCGATAATGTTGAATATGAGTTGAACAAATGAGCGTGCGCCTGAGGATCCGAATTCAATCCATCCGGGGACAACCTTCCACAGGAAAAGTCCTATTACTAATTTAATTATTCCTCCTATCATAATTAGTTTTGTGTTTAAAGTTCATTGAGATTGTTGTTTTTCATTTCTTTTGGTACAAGAACCAGCCTTGCACCATTTCTATCATCAATTTCCGGGTTAGTGCTGGATGATAGGTCGCTAAATCCAATATCGTATGGACCTAGGCATGAATATAGATAGAAATTCCCGATTGCGTGATAATGTGCTTTATAAGCAGGGTAGTATTCTTCCAGCATTTCTGAAACATTTCCCGACATGTCGTAAATACCAAGGTTATTGGGCTTTTTTTGTTCAATTTTATGAGGGCGATATCCACTGTTTCCTCCATACCATGCAACCTCTTTTATTTTATTGCTACCGACGTAGTTGTAACGTTTGTTTTTTGCACCTCCCACGGCGGCAAACGACCATTCATATTCCGTAGGCAGGCGGTAGCCATTGCCGTTTTTGTTCAAGGTTATGCCGTTTTCCGATATGATGTAAAATCCGTCGTATCCGTCTTCTTTGCTCCGAATGTTGCAATATTCGGCAAGCTCGTTGTAGGTCGCAATTACTGGAATGCTGTCATCTTGTATTTTTGTTGTGCCTTTTTTAAAATGATAGCCGTTGTTATAATATTCATAATAGTAGCTATACGAGTAATTGTGTTCTTTCAACTTTTTCATGTGCTGCTTGTATTCACCTTGAGTCAATTCGTGGCGGCAGATGTAGAAGCTGTCAAGTACAGCTCCGTCGGTCTTGTATTCCACAGCTTTCAATCTTCCTGCAGGAACAAGGACAAAATCAGCCGGGATGACCGGGACTGGTTTCGCCATCTTGATTGCAGTAGTAGCAGTTTTAGGAATTGCTTCTGTAGTTATTAATGTGTCTGCTAATGTTGTACCGACCGATTGGATTATTGGCCTATCTTCGTTCCTATTGTAACTGGTGTAAAATGCATAGGATAACAACAAAATTGCTGCAGCTATTGCCAGCAGTACGAAAATCTTTCGTGGAATGCGTTGATGTTTGTCTTCCTTTTTATCGAATGTCGATTCGGCGTGCTTTTCATTTTTACCGGAAGAGTCATTGTCAATATCGTGTTTTTGTCTCTGCAGGCTTGTGAAGTTTTGTCGGGTTGAGGAGTCTTGTTCTTTCTTTTTTTCAAGGATTTTCACTTTCGGTTTTTTAACCACAAGCCACGATTCTTTGCCTGAGCCTGTAACCACACGTTTCAATGTACCTTGTTCAATGTTTACAAATCCTATCGAATCAGCTTCCTTAGTCTTGCAATCGCAGTAGCGGCGCACTATTGAGGTCATCCAATGCCACTCGGGCGGATTGATATTGTTTATTGTAAGGAGTGCATTGTTTTTGTCAACTTGTTCTATGCGGAAAAGTGACGAATTGTTTGTATCTAAGTCTTCGGTTGTGAAGGTGACAGGATTAGCGGTAGACGGTTGCCACGCATATCTCATTATGGGGTAGCTTTGATCGCCGGCAGTTTCATTTTCAGGATTGTCCTCAATTGTGGCAATGTCGGTTTGCTCAAGCTCGAAGTCATCTTGCGAGTCGAGTATTTGATATATGAATGAAGGTGCGTACAGCCGGTAATACTCAAAGTTCTCTATTATTAATGAATGTGAATCATCAGGATAACGGTTGCCATTGCGGTAAATTAGAAATTCGATGGAGTAATGTATGTTCCATTGTGTGTTGAAAGACTTTACGACATCATTGACTTGCAAACCGGTGACTGTAGATTCCACGACGATGAATTTCAGTCTCCCGGCAGCCACAAGACCCAATCGTGTGCCGCCAAACTTGTCGCTTCTGAAATTCAATTCTATATGCGTGCCTGCTTCAAGTCGGGATATATCGAGATTGTTGTAGTGTGTCGTTATGGATGGATTGGTATTTATGCTATGCGTTGTTACATTTACTATTTCGCTTATCTGTTGGTCGGTGTACCCGTAACGACGGCCTTCGGCTTGAATTTCACGCAATATGTCATCGGTCATGTAGACCGTTTGTACCCTGAAGCCTGTTTCAGGATCGAAGTCCACATGACCTACTGTTTTCTTTATTATGAAACTGACGAATCTGCTATCTTCCATAAGGAATGTTGTTTTCTTCGAGCCATTGTTTTACGACAGCAATGTCGACAGCGTATGCCACGCCTTCGGCTTTCTGCAGTGATCCCGACATTTGTGAAAGCGACCGGTTGAATTCTATAGATTGGTTTATGCCCACGGCTTCACCATAGAAATTGACTACCGGACCGCCACTGTCTCCATGATTGGACGAAATGGAGTGGCAGAAATACCCATCGAAGTAATTAGACAATACTCCTATCTGGAAATTACCAACGAGTCCCACCGGACAGCCGAGTTTTGCCACTTGGTCACCGTCGTTGGGATGCTTGGATGCAAGAGGAATGTAGTCGGTCTCGGCTCCGTTCATTTGCACTTCAAATACGGTATAATCTATTTTCTGTCCGCTCACGGAGTGCAATATGCGATAGACGGGATAGACATTTGATTCGTCTATCTGTCCGTTCTCGCCGAGGAATGCAATTTGCGCTTGTGCTGCATCATAGTTGAGGACATGGTTATTGGTGAGAGCAAGTCCCCGGTCGCTGATGAAGAACCCGGTACCCGTATGAGCCGAGCCGTCGTTCATTTTAACCATTATGAGGAATGTGGCCGGCTTGATGCGAGTGCGCAGTTCCGACGAAGTAAGCAGGCGGCTGCGCTTCTTTTGGGTATATGAAGCGTAATTGTCGACCGAGTCTTTCATCGTGCCTATTTCGAGTTCGGCAAAATCGCTACGGAGCATGTCACCTGCGATGCTGCCGGGACGGTCGGCAAGTTTTACATACGCGCTGACTGTCGTAGATGAATTTCGGTAGGTTTTCTTGTAGGCCTTGGAGTCAACACGCAGCGTCACGTTTTTTCCTTTGACATATTTTTCGAGGTATTCGCGCGAGTGCTCGGTGTCCTTGATGCCGTAGATGTTGACGACCAAGCCCGAGTGCAGTTTTATCGTGTTACCATCGATGACTTCTATGACGCGTCCTTTGGTGCCGTCGATTTTGTAATCTTTGCTTCCTCCTCCGCATGAAGTGAACACAAGCACCGCAATGGAAAAGAGGGCAATGAATATTGTTTTTTTCATATAATGCTAATTTTGTGATTTACAATAGTTTTATTTTAGCTTTTCTTGTGATGAGCCAGTTGTTGCCGTTGCGATATAGTCGACCCGGAGTGTCATTGGCGATTGCCGAAATGCAGGCAGGCATTTCGTCCCAAGAGCAGGCAGGGGCAACGAGCTGGTTGAATACCGATATCATTTCTCCTTTTACCGATTCATTTTCGACAATCTTGTATGATGCTTCGTTGCTTGATTCTATGGTGATTTCATAGCAGCATCCCATAGGATCTGGCGAAAGCGAGTCGACTGAAAACCCGTTCATGTCGGTGTTGAAACGTGATGCGTAAAATGTTCTATGACTAATATTAGTATGTGGGTTTGTCTTTGGAACATCTTTTTTTGGGAACGGTGGCGGTACCGGCTTTGGCTCAGGTCGGTATTTCAACATGTTCAGCTCGTGTTGCATCTGTATTATGGTGTCGGCAATTCCGTTGAAATGCTTGTCAACCGACATGCTGTTTTGCTTTGCAGCATACCTAAGGCTTTCGATTGCCGTCTCTAAGGTTGCAAGCCTTTGTTCTATTTTATCCAACCGCAGTGCCGCTGCATCTAGTTTTTGCTGTGGCACTGTAGTGGTTTGGCTGAACAATGATTTGCCTTTGTCGACTACTTGACGCATTGTTTCCGGAAATTTGGGCTGATTAGGATCTTTCTTCCCTTTATTATATATTATTACGCCCACAACAAGTATTACTACTACAAATGCAATGAGAATATCCATTTGCTTGTTATTTTGTTTATGAAATTATTACAACAATCGGTGAGACTATTTTATAATGGTCGCCTTCTTTTCTTACGGTTCCTGGGCGGTCGGCAACATTGCTTTCTGTGGTGTATTCTATTTTTAACACGTTGCTGTAATAGTTTGCCACGCTCAATGTTTCATTGCGGTATTGGCCGATTAATACAATTTTTGGGGTTGCGCTGCCATCGTCGATGATTTCAAATGCAGGGTTGTCTTTGGTTTCAAAGAATGCGTCTTTGTCGGCCTTGTAGTCGACCTTGATGCGCTTTGGCTCTGGAATATGTGTTTTGCTATTGCCGTCATTGGAGCGTGGCGCATTCATTGCCTGTTGGGCAATGTCTGTAATACCGTTAACGGTGCTTTTTATTTCATTGAGCATGATGGAGATGCCTTTCATGTCGGCAAGTGACTTTTCGACCAATGATAATCTTTCATTGACAGACTTCAAAGTGCTGTTGGTTGTGTTAAGGTCTTGCGACATGTTGGTCATGTTTGTGTGTAGAGTTTGTAATGATTCTGTGTCATTTTGTGGAGTTTCAGGAGTGGAATTTTTGGCAATTGCCTTAAATCTCCGCATAGTATTTGACAACAAAGCAATGACGAGCAGCAGAAGAACTATTGCAATTATGCCTAATATCAATTCTGTGCTTATTGCCGGCATAGCCTCGGCTTCATCTGTTGGTGTTGCCACTTTGGTAGTGTCAGGCGGTGTAACAGGTGCAGGAATGACTTTCAAGTGATATACTTTCGAGACATCTTTGTCCCAACTGCTACCATTTTTAGTAGTTCGACCATTGAAAATGAAATTTATGCTATTCTTATTGTTTACGGTGTCTCTGTCGATTATTAATGCCAATCCGTTATCCAAGCGGTGGATGTATTGATTGTTTTCTCCGTTGGGGACAAGCACATTCTTATCAAAAAGCCTATCATTGTCTGCTCCGAGCTTTTCCCCTTGGAACATGTCGCCGTAGATGTCGGCAAAGTATGTACGCACGATGATGGTGTCTTGCCATGTGGTGGTGACATTCACTGTGTCGTGTGTCGTTGGTGCCGCTTGTGCTGCGAATGCAAGCGCGAGCGACGATAGTATTGTCAATAGATGCTTTTTCATTTTGTTGAGTTTTTATAAGGGGCAGCATGTTTTGTGCCGCCCCGAAGTGTTTAATTGTTATTTTTCTTTGATTTTAGGAATATCTGCTTTGATACCTCGTAAATGGCATGTTTAAAGATAAACAGCACTAAATTCTCTTTTATTGGTGTTCTTGGATTATAGCTGTTTTTGACCATGTTGAAATCGAGCATGATGTTTACTTGTTTCAACAAGTCGATAACCGAAGTGTCAAATATGAATCCAAACAAGTTATATACCTTATTGGTGAATTCCGTTGTTGTTAATGAGTCAAGGAATTTCTTGTAACTTGCAAGGACTTCGTCAGTAATTGCATCGTTAATGCCACCGTATGTAATTCCGTTGATGTTTGTGTCAATGCCAAGATCTACTATTTCGTTTGTAGTGCCGATCTGGTAGGGGCCGGCATATAAATCTTTCATTAAGATTCCCTTTGCTGCAACCTCTTTGGAATTTACTTGCGCGCCTCCCTCTATGATGTTGTTTTTTGCAAGATTATAGAAAATGGCATTTTGACCGGTAAATGATTCTAAAAGGAATTTGGTGAATGTTTGCAATCGCGCATCGTCATTTCCGCTGATGATGTCAATATATTTGCTGCCCATACCGGTAAAAGTCATTTTCCCCGGGATTTGAATGTTTGCCTTGTTGATTAATCTTGAAACATGCATGATGATGGCTGCATAATGCACTGTAAGCAGAGTGCGTAACTTTTCATTAGCTTGAATCTTACTTGCTGCATGCAAATGAGGCAATGAGAACAGGTAGCTCATTATGTCGGCCGAGTCGGGCATGATATTGCAAACGTAGTCAAGATTATTATTCTCAATCGGAGCTTTGATAAAATTCATGAAACCGTTGTCTTTTGGTGCCAAAGCAGCGATTTGTACTCCATCGCCCCACAGGTCATTGGCTGCAAACCTGATGGAATTCCTGTAAGCATTGGCGACAGCCAAGCCGGCAGCAACTGGTGCCCAATTGACAATTAATATGTCGGTGGTACCTCCTCCGATATCGATGTTCACAAAATTGTTGCCGCCAATAAAGTTCGGGAAACTGTAATAAGGTGCTACTGATTCACTTTGAGATTGAATTGCGATATCTGCACCTATGTTTAAACCTAACTTGTTTGCTGCGTTTTGCCATGCTATAATGAATGAATGTTGTGTTGTCATTGAATCGGGGAATGAGAGACATAGTGTGAATGGCAATCCTCCTCTTTCATGAATTATTTGATTTTTTATAATCCATAACAGTTCAAGGCAATATTCTTCAATGCGTTTGATAGCAACGTTGTCCCCCGGATTTCTTTCAAGGCTCCATTTTATGTCTGTATGATATTTGAAATTAACATTTGTGGTCACTTGTTCTCTGTTGATGTTGAAACCGACCGATATGTCGGAGAATAGTTTAGCCGTTGGAGGATTCCATCCATCAACTTCACAAGTTGCAGTTTTTGTCGGGAAATTGGCGTAAGAACCGTTCCCAATTGCCTGCGGAGCAAATTCGCGATTGTAAAAATCTTTCATTTTATCAAACTCACCCATTGCCGTTCCAAGAAAGACAACTTGGTTGGCTTCCTGACCGAATGTCAATGTCTTGGGTGGTGTACCGGCTTGGGCGTATGCAATATATGTGTTTGTCGTACCAAGGTCTACTGCAACTTTATAATTATGCCCAGCAGGATTTATGGATATTGATTCCATTTTAGGCACAATGAGGGCATTAGATCTGCCATAGTTGCACTCTATTAAATCGAATGACTGTGGCACGAAGTAATATTTTGTGCTTGGCAACGTTTCTCTTGCGTTGGTTCGGTCACTTTCACTTGCCCTGGTTGGAGTATTAATGTTATCAATTGAGTAGAAGTTAATGCCTTGTACTGCCGAATTGCTGAATTTGCTTTCAAGAATGGCATATTTGTCAAGGTCGGGTCGGTTTGACACTTTATAGAACGGGAAGAATCCGAGCACCAGGTCATTGGACTTTCCTTCAAGAATGTCATTACCCGAGTATATCCGGGAAAGAGTAATAGTTCCGCCATTTATGGGTATGTAAAGCGAAATTTTCACGTTTTTGCCATCTTTCGAGACTTTCACGATGTTGTCGATGTCTTCAACATTGAAGTATTCAAAGAATTTGCGTTTCAACGGCAGCAAGTATCTTGAACCGTCTGTATCTGTGCAGGCGGTGTGGAACTTGGAGGCATCGATATTGTAGGATAATTTTATTATTTTATCCTCGATGAAATCGAAGGTGGTCAAGTAGGGATAATTTATTCCGTCGTATCCAGGCAAAGTGCGATCTTTGAGATCCTTATTCCTGTCGGCATCATTTATTTGATATCTGATGCTGTCCCAATGTGCTGTTCCTACATATAGCAATCCTGGCACTCCGTTGGCATTCAGCACCAATGGCTTGTCTTCGGCAACGTTGCGCGCCGGCTTGATTTTGTAGTCGTTAGCCGGCTTGACCTTTTGATAGACTATCGGTAATGTATTTACCGACACAAGCGCTCCTGTGCCGTCATGGTTTAAGTCGACTTGGGTGTAGGATTCAAGGAAAGGTGTGATGGGCGTTATTGCATGAAGGTCGCTCGAAAATTGGTTCAAATATTTGGCTAAGCCTGTGCCTGTGAATGCAAGATATGTCGAGTAATAGTGGCACAGCATGTCTCTGAATGACGAATAGCGGTGGTCGATTGACCTGAGATCGTTGCCAAACATCATTGTCCCGTCCAATCGTTTAAATTCAAAGCCGTGCTTCTGGATTTCACTCTTGAAATTGGGCGACAGGAACACGAGCGTGAAAGGCGACGTGCCGCCTATCAGCACCGAATGCTCTGTTCCATCGGCTGTGGACATGTCTTTCCAAAAGAACAGGTACATAGTGGTCAGGGTGCTTAGTGCAGGACTTGCATTAAGTTCATTTGTAATGCTGTCGGCCAACTTCGGACTGATTGGATTCAAGTTGTTAATCATTTGGCTTAGATTTACTTGCTTGATTTCCAACTTCGAGTTGCCACCGTTCTGGAAAATTAATTCAAGCATGTCGAGACAGTCGGATACAGCACGATGCTGGAGCGTATTGCCGTTGCGATTCTTTGCAATGCGTTCAAATGCCGTCTTTGCAAAATACATTCTTGCGAACATTGTGGGGATGGATGTTGCTATTTTCTCGTCATCGGCATGACCATCGTCAAGTTTTTCTAATGCTTTGCCATCGAAGAATGCTACCGGGTTCCATCCGTCGGAAGGGAGCGTGTTGTTAACATGGCTGAATGCATATCGGGCATCTGTTCCGTCTCCTTTTAGCAACCCTTTGATGTTTATTGCGTTGTATGCTTTTGCCGCGATGTCTTTTAGACTCTTGAAGAATGCTTTGTCCGAGTGGTCACTTGTTTTTGAGTTGAAGTTGTTCAATTCGGAGATGATTGATTGGTCGTCGATAGGAGATTTGCCTATTAACGGATTCTTGATGACGACATCGGGAAAGATTTTCTTGCAGTCATCATTGCCGGCAGTCACCATCTCAAACATTTTTATGCTGTGCCTATGGTGCTTATTGCTGTCGCTTAGTTCGTCGAGCCATCGGTATAACCCATAATCTTGATTCTTGAGGAAATTGCATATTGCCTCATGAATACCAGTGTTTATCTTGGTACCGAGGTTGAATCCAGAGAAGAATGCCGTGTTGGATGGAACTTGGCCACGGTCGCCGATTACGCGGTCGCGGTAGAATTTCATCGCGATGGCAAATGTCGCTAAGTTGTCGATAAATTTAGTCCGGCTTGGATTTGAGAAGTCGTAGATTCGCATTTCAGCTCCTTCCCGATCGTTAGTGACGCAGTATTCGTATGCTTGGTGGCCTATAGGATCTATGCCCGATTTCAAGAAGTGTACAATGGCCGATGCTGCCACGAATTCGGCAGGGTGAGCAGTGTTTTTTTGCTTTGTCTTGCCTTCGTGGTATTCTATGGAATCGCTTTTCCTGTCGGCAACGTAATAAATAGCATTGGCCTTGTTATTTATGGTGTCTTGGTAGTATCCTAATGCGGCAGCCGACTTGGCTTTGAATATCTGATGATTAATTGCGCCAGTGTCGTCAGGGTCTTGTGGCGTGCCGAGGTCGAAATAGGGCATCACGACGAGCGCACTCGAAACGCTGTTTGTCGGTAGTGCGTTTATAATCTTTGGAAGTCCCGAAGCACCTGTTCCTCCAAAAATGGAAGCAATCACTAATACTTTGTCATGTCCCGGGTTGTATTGGTGAAGAAATGCATTAAATTCGGCGGTATCATTTAATTTATTAAACACTATGCTGCCTATGTTTGGATTCCCCTTGAAGCCCATCTCGAGCGGTAGGTTTAATTCTGCATTTTTGTCATTTTCTGGCGAGTCGTCATAGAGAGCCTGGATGAACGGGTCGGCTATCCTTGCATTAGGATTGGCGATAATTCCACCGAGGTTGATGTAGTCGGCAAAAGTCATCCCACTATTTGTCGGTACTCCTAAGTTTATTTGGAAATCGGGACATATTGTATTGTCATGGCATAATTCCCCGAGGGATGCCATCTTTGTCATGAAGAAGTGGTGGTCATAGACCTGTGCGTCGTTGTATAGACTGTTATGGATTTGGCGGTAATTTTTCAATGCTTCGATAGTGCGGGTCTTGTCGCCGTTGGTGGCATCGCAGTCGATGATGATAGGGACAATGGTGGTGTTGCTGTCAAGACCGTCAATGCCGGCGGCGAGCATCATGGTGAATGACCTGAGGACGCGTGCCCCGGTGCCACCTATTGCGAATATGAATAATCTTCCCATTTTTTTAATATCTTAATGTTTTTAATGCGGTTGGTATTTGAATTATATTGTCCTTATGCCGGTATTGCTATGGCGTGTATTGAATATCTTTTGAAAACGAACGACAATGCTATTGTCAGGATGACGGCATATAAAGCGTTGATTGCAGCTATGCCCATCGGTATAGACTCGTCGCCACTGTCGAGGGCTTGCCTGAAGTTTTCGGCAATGGCAGTCTCGTTGTCGATGTTCTCGATATTGTCACCGTATGTTTCGTTCAGGTGGTATAGTGTCTGGTAGCTCGACTGGTATATGCCTGTGCAATTCTGCGAGTCGTCGGAATCATAGTTGCCATATATCATCGCCGCCGAAATGCCGAACGTGGCAGCACCTGCGATGGCGACGGTAGCAATCCAGCTCGGTATGTTGGCAAAGCGTATGGTGGTGCGGCCAAGCCACAGGTAGAATATGGCGCACATGGCTACCGACGCGATGAGCATCGCGACGAAGATGTTGAGACACACGTCGGTTTCAAGGAAGTAATCGGAATAGTATCTTGCGAAATCACCGTAGCCGTCGGATACGCACTCAGCTCCTTCGGCCCAACTGTAAAGGTCAAAAAAATGCATAGTAAAAAATGTTTTTAATGTTATGTGTTTGTATTTTAATATCTAAAGCTGATTGTGTCGGGACGAGTGGCGAGGTTGCCATTGTTTAATGCCGTGAAGGCCTCGAGCAGGTACTTGAGGTTGAATGTGAGGTCTTGCTGCCCCGACATGGCATTTGCAATCTTGGAGTCGTCGTCGCTCGACAATTGCGCGATCCATTCAGGAGCTTCGTATGTGATTTCGGCAATTATGGTTTTTCCTTTCAAGGCGTTCCTTGCTTCGACCGCGACGTATAGGTAATCGTCGGTGACGCCGGTGATTTCGACAGGACGGTTGAACGGTTTCTTTGTGCTGCCGTTAAGGGTGTATAACTTGAAGTTGCGTGTCATGTAGTCGGTGTTTTTCATGTAGGCAGGTAGCGCGCCAATGTTGGCAGAGAACTCGACAGGGGCGGTTTCTCCGTCTTTCAATCCATATTTTCCGTTTTTGTCTGGACGCAAGTTTTTTGGCTGGAGGTTGATGTCGAACGGCATTCCTCCGCCAAACGTCACTTCGTTGGTGACCTTGCTTCGGTCGAGATGCGAAGATATGTAGTCGAGTGTGTCGCTATTGCATATTATGAGCGCGAAGAACGGACGCTTGATTTCGGTTTCTTTCTTATTGCCTGTAAGTGGGATTTGGGCGTTATTGTAGCAGTAGTATGTGCCGTTGAAGTTGGCTGTGTAGCGCACAATCAATGCTGAAATCGGGATATTGCCAGGATTGGAGAGAATGTTGCGGACTTTGTTTGATAAAAGTTCGCGAGAGACTATGTTGTATGAACGTTCGGGAGATTCTCTTATCTCTTTGTTGGAACCACTCAATATTCCGTCGGTTATTATGCAGCCAGCTAAAATCTTATTGCCACGCAGGTCAGCGACAATGTTTTCAATCATTGTAGGCAGGTCGCTTTCATCTGCCCATGTTATTTCACGGCTATTAACGATATGCAGCATGGAATCGGTGGAAATGTCGCAAGGTTTGGTTCCGTATAAGGCTGCCGAGGTATTGCCAGGCAACAAGGAACACATTGACGACACTACGCCTTTGAATGTGGGGTCGGATGTGGTATTTAAGTAACCGGCTATGCTGTTTGAAATGTCGAGGTAGATGACAGATTTGTCAACTAAAGGGTAAAAATCCCCCCCCCCCCATGGGTTATACTGTCTGAATCACAGGGAGTTACCTCTCTATCGCAGCTGCTGCATCCTGAGAGTGTAGACATTGCAACGGCGCATCCTAATCCTCCTGCGACCAACAGGGATTTAAAGATTGTCTTGTTTAGTAGATTCATAATAAAAAATAATTAACGTAATGACATGCAATCATTGCGTATTAAAGGAATAATAGTTAATGGTTAGCACCGAATGTGAAAGCAAATGTAAAAGATTTATGTGATATAAACAAATTTTTTGATTTTTATTTTGTCCGAACGACACTATGATGAAATTGAAATGTTGGATGGCGATGGCTGTTGTGTCGGGTGGTTTGTAATTGTAGAAGATAGGGTAAAGATAAATGTCTCTTCGCAAGAGAGATACGCGTGGCAAAGGTATATAAAAATCAAATAAAACGGCAATAAACCGTGTAAAAATATTTCTTCGGTCAGTGAACATGCGAGTTGATGGGAGTGCAGATATTGATGCTTTGAAAAAATGCAGTTAATGTATATTTTTTATGTACACAAGTTTATTGTCTGAATATTAATCGATTATAAGAAAATTAATAATGAAAAATGAATCTCTCTTGCGAAGAGAGGTTAATGTGGTAATTAAGTCGAAACCTGTCGGATGACTTGCTTGGCGAGGCATTGTCAGGTTGTGGAACGATGGAATGTTTGACAATGGGATATTTTCCCGAACTTTTTGTGAAATGCATTGTAACTGCTTGTATTCCAAATGATAATGAATGCTTGCAGGATTGGACGAATTGATCTTTGTTGAAAAATGATTCAAATTTTTTCGAGTGATGTCAACAAATCTTGCGAACTGAAAGGTGTGAAAACTGCCGAAGGCAATAGAAGGTGGTTTGTCATGCGCGACCTGACTCGCAGCAATGCTCGTCATCCAGCCTACTTGATGCTGAAAGAGCTGCAACTCAGGTATTTCACTCCGATGGTGACAAAGCTGATGGTGCGCAATGGACATCGTGAAGCCGTCGAAGTGCCTTTCATGCAAGACTTGATATTTGTGTATGACACCCGAGAGGTTCTTGACCCTATTGTGGATAGGGTAAACACGTTCCAGTATCGCTATTTGCGAAATACCAACCGAGAACCTATGTCTGTGCGCAATGAAGAGATGGAAAGGTTCATAAGTGTCGTTGAATCGTCTAAATCTCCGCGCTATTATCGTCCCGGAGAAATAACTCCAGACATGTACAATCGCCGAATAAGGATTGTTGGTGGGCAGTTGAACGGATATGAAGGGACACTCGTCACCACGCGAGGCTCGAAGACGAAACGGCTGCTTGTGGAATTGCCGTTGTTGCTGGCTGCGGCCGTTGAAGTGGAGCCGGAGTTTATTCAGTTTGTTTGAAATAGTATGTATAAAAAAGAGGAAAGAAATAGTTCAGGATATAAATTGCTCGACTTGATAGGACGGGAGATAAAAGGTATCCTCATGAAAGAAAGCAGTAATGACCGGTTCTTGTATCTGTATGACACCGGAGATTACTGGATGGCTTTTGAAAAGTCGGCATTCACGTTGTGCACGATGTATGCCAATGCGGCGGTAATGCCTATGAGTATTGCCGGTATTCCTTTCCCCGTGGTAACGGCCGGTCTGGCAAAAAATGACTATGATGCCGTAACACGGCGTTTGGAGTGCTACGGTAAGAGTGCCGGCAGGCGAGTATTCATTGTCGGAGAATTGTCAGAAAGCCGTTATGCAAAATGGCACAAGCGTAATGTCGAGGATCTTGCCGATGTTTCCCTTGCAAGCGTGGCATGGAGCTGATGGGGCGGACATGCGTCGATGTGTGCGAATTGTCGCCGATGGACGACAGGAGCAATTTAAGTCCTATTCCAAAGAATAAAATGCCAAATTTTCACAAAACATTTGGGAGGCGTTCCTATATCGATTGTCGCGATGTATAGGATGTTGTTCTGTGCAGCGTTCAGAACATGAGTTATGCTATTTTGATGCTTGATTAAAATTAATCGTCGTTGTGAAAAACATTAGAAACAATATAAGATTATGAAAGGTATTGTATTGGCCGGAGGCTCAGGTACTCGGCTTTATCCGATTACGAAAGGTATAAGCAAGCAATTGTTGCCTATATATGATAAGCCGATGGTGTATTATCCGATTTCGGTGCTTATGCTTGCAGGCATCAGGGAAATTTTGATAATTTCGACCCCTCAGGATTTGCCGGGTTTCCGTCGTTTGCTTGGCGATGGCAGTGATTATGGCGTGCATTTCGAGTATGCCGAGCAGCCATCGCCCGACGGGTTGGCGCAAGCATTCATCATTGGCGAACAATTCATCGGAGACGATTCGGTGTGCCTTGTGCTTGGTGATAATATTTTTCATGGCACCGGCTTTTCAAAGTTGTTGAAGGAGGCTGTGGAAAATGCTGAGCAATCCAGCAGGGCAACCGTGTTTGGATATTGGGTGGATGATCCAGAGCGTTACGGTGTGGCCGAGTTTGATGCTGATGGCAATTGCTTGTCTATTGAAGAAAAGCCTGCCAAGCCAAAGTCGAATTATGCTGTCGTCGGGCTGTATTTCTATCCCAACAGTGTCGTTAAGATTGCAAAGAACATCAAGCCGTCGGCACGGGGTGAATTGGAAATCACGGCAGTGAACCAAGAGTACCTGCAACGTGGCGAATTGAAGGTAATGACACTCGGTCGCGGATTTGCATGGCTCGACACCGGCACGCACGACTCGCTTGCCGACGCATCAATATTTGTCGAGGTGATTGAGAAGCGTCAAGGCCTGAAGATTGCCTGTCTTGAAGGAATTGCTTACCGTAAAGGCTGGATAAGCAAGGAGCGAATGGAAGAGGTGGCTCGTCCTATGTTGAAAAACCAGTACGGGCAGTACCTGATAAAAGTTATAAACGAGGTTGAGCAGACCGGCAAGGAAAATCTTGATTGATGGCTGGACAAACTATCGCCCCTGTCGGACGTAAGCGGCGCAGTGACTTGGACTTGGCGTGTGGCATCTTGATAATCCACATGATAGTAGGACACATAGCCCAGTGGGCTGATGTAGATTATCGAGGTGATTGCCTGTTATTCTTTTTCATGCCGTGGTTCTTCTACAAGAGCGGAATGTTCTTTAAGAAAAACAATGATTGGCGTGTACAGTTTAAGAAGGATGTAAGGCATTTGTTGATTCCGTTTGTGTCGTTCTCCATAATAGGGCAATTATTCCTTTGGGTTGACTTGGCGGTATCTGGAGACATGAACTGGCTGCATTATGTGTCGTTTCCTAAGTGGTTGGTATTGTGTGGTTCAATTCCGGCAAATCTGCCATTATGGTTTCTATCATCGTTGTTCTTGGTGAAAACAGTCTATAATGCCATTGCCGGGCGTGTCAATGACTATATTCTTGTGGCGATTGCCGTAGGCGTAGCCTTTATGTGTTATATGCTGGGGATTGATACTCCGCGCTACTTGGCAAACTGCTCACTCGGACTTGCATTTTATGTATTGGGTTCAAAATTGAAGGACTTGCAGAATGGCAAGTATGCGATTGCGTTTTCTGTCGTGGTCTATTTAATTTCCATTTTACTTCCATCCAATATCGGAATGTTTGATAATTCGCTTTTGAACGGTTACTACTTGGCTGCCGTTGTAGTATCTTTGGCCGGGATTATTGTCATTAATTTTGCTGCCAGAATGGTATATAATAATGATTGTATATATAATTCGCTGATTATTAGGTTTATAACTAAAATGGGGGGGGTAGTATGAACTATTATGCTACTCATTGGATTCTGTTGATGGCTGTTAAGATAGTGTATGTGGACATTTTAGGAAATGATATTGGAATTTTGTACTTTTTGGTGCAATGCGCGGTTGCCACATGTATGCTTCCATTGATTAGCTTTGCGATAGACAGAAGCCGCATTTTGCAGAAATATTTAATGGGTAAAAAATTATGAATGTAATTAAGACCGATATAGACGGCGTGGTCATCATAGAGCCACGCATATTCCGCGATGAGCGCGGATATTTCTTTGAATCGTTCTCCCAACGGGAATTTGAAGAGAAGGTAGGTCACATAGATTTCGTGCAAGACAACGAGAGCATGTCGAGCTATGGCGTTATGCGCGGATTGCATTTCCAGCACCCACCGTTCTCGCAAAGCAAACTTGTGCGTTGCGTACGCGGAACGGTGCTTGATGTTGCCGTTGACATACGCAAGGGGTCGCCGACTTATGGACGGCATGTGGCTGTGGAGTTGAGCGAGGAGAATCACCGCCAGTTCTTCATTCCACGAGGCTTTGCACATGGATTTGCGGTGCTTTCGCCTACGGCAGTGTTCCAGTACAAGTGCGACAATTTCTATGCTCCGCAGGCCGATGGCGGCATACAGCTGTGTGACGACAGCCTTGGCATAGACTGGCGCATTCCTGTCGAAAAGGCCATTTTAAGTGAGAAAGACAGGCATCATCCGTTGTTGAAAGATTTTGACTCACCATTCGACATCAGCGAAAATCTTTACAAGTGAATCGTTCTCAAGCGGGAAAAGAGAAAATCACAAGTGTTTTTCGTCTTTTACAAGTAAAAGACAATCTTAGTGAATTAATCTCTCAATCTCGAACGAATGATAAGTCGTCATGACAAAAGTATTTCGATAGCAAAGGGCATAGGAATTATATTGATGGTGGTGAGCCATAGTGGTGATCCCGATGTGTTGAACCGCTCCATTTATGCGTTCCTCATGCCGATGTTCCTGTTCCTGTCGGGTTATCTGTTTGACATTAAATATCTTGATAACAAAAAACTGTTTTTGAAAAAACGGCTCAAGAGCCTTTATCTGCCATTTGTCAAGTGGTCGTTGATTTTTCTACTGTTTCATAATCTGTTGGCCGGTTGCGGCATTTACGATGAATATTACACATGGCAGACGCTGGTGTTGCGAGTCGCAGGTGCTGTGGCATTTAGGGACACTGATGAATTGCTCAAGACATTTTGGTTCTTGAGGGATTTGTTCTGGGCATCGATGATTTCGCTGTGTTTCTTGTGGACATGCCGCCATGCAATCAAGAATCATTACGGTTGGGAGTCTGTGAAATTATCGGTAACAAGCGTGATGATAATCGCGTGCTTGGCAATTGCAAGTTTCGGACGCTATTTCCCGATAAACATTCCACTCATGGGAAGCCATACGGCAATGTCGGTGGCTTGTTTCTTGGCCGGATTCATATTCCGAAAAGTCACAGTTTTTCGCAACATGCGCGTGGGCGTATTAATGTTGAGCGTAGTGTTGTTGTACGTCTGGATTTCGGGTAGAGGATATGAGATGCTGGCGATTGACAATCTTGGTGCTGAGGTTTTCATGTATTTCGTGATTTCAATGATTGGATCTGTCGGCATGATGAATCTGTGTTCGGACATTAAAGGCCGTGTGGCTGATTGCCTCGATTATATAGGCACAAAAACGCTATATGTCATGACGTGGCATCTTGTGGCCTTTAAATTGGTGAGCATAGTCAAGATTTGGCATTACGGTTATGACTGGCAGCTTTTGTCGAGTTTTCCTGTGATAATGCAGGACAATGAGTTTTTCTGGGTGCTGTATTCGGCGGTCGGCGTTGTTTTGCCGATAATGGGCTGCATTATATATGATAGGATTAAATTAAAATTGCGAAGGCAAGAAATTCAATAATGGTATGAATATACTGGTGACAGGCGCAAACGGCCAACTTGGCAACGAGATGCGCATAATCGCTAAGACGACGGGCGACCGCTACATTTTCACTGACGTCGTTCCGGTAGAAGGGGTTGAAACAATCATGCTCGACATTACCGATGCCGAGGCTGTGGGTCGCATAGTTAAGGAGAAAGACGTGAGGTGCATAGTGAACTGTGCCGCCTACACAAATGTGGATAAGGCTGAAAGCGACGAGGCTTTGTGTCGGAAATTGAATGCTGGTGCGCCGGAAATATTGGCCGGTGTGATGAAGGAAGTCGGAGGGTTGCTCGTGCATGTTTCCACCGACTATGTGTTCGGCGGCGACCCTTACAATACTCCGTGCAGTGAAGAGCAAAAGGGAACTCCGACAGGCGTGTATGGCAAGACGAAACTTGAAGGTGAACAAAATGTGATGGCTGCCGGTTGCGACTATGTGATACTCCGCACGGCTTGGCTATACTCGGAGTTCGGACGGAATTTTGTCAAGACGATGCTGAATTTGACTGCCACTAAACCGTCGTTGAAGGTGGTGTTTGACCAAGCCGGCACACCAACCTATGCCTACGACCTTGCATTGGCCATCAAGGCCGTTTTGGCTGATTATTCTGCTGAAAATCCTTGTGGTGGATACAGTAAAACGGGCATCTATCACTTCAGCAACGAGGGCGTCTGTTCATGGTATGACTTCACCAAGGAGATTGCCGCGTTGGCAGGTAATACGGCTTGCGACATCGAGCCGTGCCACAGCAACGAGTTCCCAAGCCCGGTGAAGCGTCCTGCTTATTCAGTACTCGACAAGACGAAAATTAAACAAACGTTCGACCTGAAAATCCCCTACTGGACCGACTCGCTGAAACAGTGCATGAGCAACATGAACGCCTTGAAATAACAAGCAATTATGGAAAAGAAACGCGATCTGACATTGGATATCGCAAAAGCCATTTGTATAATTTTGATGGTGGTGGGACATAGTTTTCTCACTCATAATTATTGGCATAATTTCATATATATGTTCCACATGCCATGTTTCTTTTTAATAAGCGGATGGTTACTGAGCGACAAATATTTGGTTGACTTGAAGGTTGGTTTGATGAGGAAGGCGAAGGGGAGTTACTGGCCGTTTGTCAAGTGGACATTGATATTCTTGCTTTTCCACAACCTGTTTGCTCAATTGCATATTTATGATGCGAGCTATTCATTGAGGGAATTTGTCGTCAAGATTGTCAGGATATTCACGTTGACAGGAAGCGAGCAATTGCTCGGCGGCTTTTGGTTTCTGATTTCCTTGTTTTGGGCTTCGGTGGCTTCGCTGCTGTTTCTTTGGTTCTTGAAACGGATTGGAAAATTAACAAATACTTGCATTTCGGGGGGGGTGATTTTGATGCTTCTCATTACTGTCGGAGAAAAGTGGATTCCATTCCGCCTCCCACAACAATTTGGTGAACAAACCATGATGGCTACGGCATTTTACTTGACGGGATACCTGTCGCGCAGGGTTGACGTGATGGGCCGTTGTGGTTCACGATGGATGGTGTCCTTGTTGGTGATTCCGGCAGTAGCGGCCGTGTTCATGGATTTAGGAATGGTTACAACCAAAGGGTTTGAAATCATAGTGTATTATTTTGTGGCCGTTTGCGGAACTTTTGGAGTATTGAGCTTTTCAAGGTGGATAGCGCAGCATAGCATCTCTTCATTTCTCAAGTATGTTGGCGATAAGACATTGTATATACTGATTTTCCATTTTTTGGCATTTAAAGTGGTCAGTTATGCGTATATTGCTTGTAGTGGCTCGCCAATTTCCATGTTGAGCCAGTTTCCAGTAATGAATGATGTCCCTTCTTGGCTGTGGGCGGTTTACACGATTGTCGGTGTGGGCTTGTCGCTGCTTATGTGGGAGATTGTCAACAGGATTTCAATTAAGGTTAAAACAATAAAAATAAATAGATAAAATGGAATTTAAACGCAACATAATAGTTACCGGCGGTGCCGGTTTCATAGGCAGCCATGTGGTGAGACTGCTTGTTAACAAATATCCCGATTACCACATCATCAACCTCGACAAGCTGACTTATGCCGGCAACTTGGCAAACCTAAAGGATATCGAGGACAAGCCGAACTACACGTTTGTGAAAGCCGACATATGCGATTTTGAGAAGATGCAGGAGCTGATGAGCACTTATCGTGTGGACGGCATCATCCACCTTGCTGCCGAAAGCCATGTCGACCGCTCGATAAAAGACCCGTTCACGTTTGCACGGACCAATGTACTTGGCACACTGTCGCTCTTGCAAGCCGCAAAGAATTATTGGGAGTCGCTGCCCGAGGGCTATGAAGGGAAGCGTTTCTACCACATTTCGACCGACGAGGTGTATGGCGCGCTCGAGTTGACGCATCCCGAGGGGCTGCATTCCGACATATCGGCCCATGAGGTGTATGGCGACAAGTTCTTCACCGAAGAGACGAAATACAATCCTCATAGCCCGTATTCGGCATCGAAGGCGAGCAGCGACCACTTCGTGCGTGCTTTCCACGACACTTACGGAATGCCTACCATAGTGACCAACTGCTCTAATAACTACGGGCCATATCAGTTCCCGGAGAAGTTGATACCGTTGTTCATCAACAACATACGCCATCGCAAGCCGCTACCCGTCTACGGCAAGGGCGAGAATGTGCGCGACTGGCTCTATGTCGAGGATCATGCACGCGCCATTGACCTCATATTCCACGAGGGCAAGATTGCCGATACTTACAACATAGGAGGCTTCAACGAGTGGAAAAACATTGACATCATCAAGGTGCTAATAAACACTGTTGACCGTCTGCTTGGCCGAAAGGAAGGGGAAGACATGGATCTTATAACCTACGTCACCGACCGCAAAGGGCATGATCTGCGCTATGCCATCGACTCGCGCAAGTTGCACCGCGAGCTTGGCTGGGAGCCATCGTTGCAGTTTGAGGAAGGCATCGAGCGCACAGTCCGCTGGTACCTCGACAACCAAGCATGGATGGACAACGTGACCAGCGGCGACTACCAGCGCTACTACGAAGAAATGTACAAAAATCGGTAAAATCTGTCATTTGCATGGAATTACTGCCGTTGATTTGTCGCTTTTATCTGAGCGTGTGATAAAAAAACATCAATTGATATTTTGGAACAAAAGAAGAGTTTAATAAAAAATACTCTCACTCTTTATGTGAGGATGCTAATCTCAATGCTGCTAGGCCTTTATACTTCGCGTATATTGATGAGCCAATTGGGAGTGGTGGATTTCGGCATATATAACGTAGTGGGCAGTATTGTAGTATTATTGGGCTTTTTGAATGCGACTTTATCGCTTAGCACCCAACGATTCATCAACTACGAGTTGGGAAATGACGATTATGAGCGACTTACGAAGGTGTATTCATCTTCTATCGTTATTCATGTGTTATTAGCATTGCTTGTACTGGCATTTGCCGAGACTGTCGGATTATGGTTCCTTAACACGAAAATGTCAATACCATCAGATCGTTTGACGGCTGCAAATTATGTATATCAGTTCTCAATACTATCGGCAATGCTTACTTTGACGATGGTTCCCCACACGGCCACCATAATCGCGCACGAGCATATGAAATCTTATGCGACTATAGGGATAATAGACGTGTTGTTGCGATTTGGAGTCGCGTGTCTGTTGTATGTCGTCAATAGCGATAAATTGGTTGTGTATGGACTTGCAATGTTTATTGTTGTGGCGGTTGATTACAGCATGTATTTTATATATTGCAAAAGGAATTTCGTCGAATGCCGGTTTTCTTTTTCAAAAGACAAGCGTCTATATAAATCAATGTTAGCATTTTCGGGGTGGAATATTTTCAGTAGCATATCAATGGTGTTGAATGGACATGTTGTAGGGATCATCCTAAACATGTTTTTTGGTCCAGTCGTGAATGCTGCAAGGGGGATTAGCAATCAAGTAAATGGGGCTGTAAGCGGATTTGTCAGCAACTTTCAAGTTGCCGTGAATCCTCGCATAATCCAGTCGTATGCATCTAATGAAAAGGATATGTTTTACAGGTTGGTAAACCAAAGCGCAAAAATGTCATTTTTCTTGTTGCTTGTTTTAGTTGTCCCGATATGGATTAGCATCGATGCGATATTGAAATTGTGGCTTGGTGTTGTTCCCCAGTATGCCGGAGATTTTTGCAGGATAGTGTTCATATCTTCGTTGATAAACACATTTTCATTGCCTCTTGCAACGGCAGCAAATGCTAATGGAAACATAAAGCTTTTCCAGACAGCTTGCGGTACATTTGAAATAATGAATATTCCGTTGTCGTATGTGCTGTTGCGATATGGATGCCTACCCGTCGCTGTCTACTACCTCGCATTGACGATTGTCGTGATAACACTGTTCGTGCGGTTAGCTGTCTTGAGACGGCTTATACGTCTTGACGTGAAACGGTTTTTATCGGGTATTGTGTTGCGGTGCATTGCAATCGCATTAATTTCCTTTGTTGGTATGTCTGCTTTATCACAATTTATTCCCGATACTAACATATGGTGGCTTTTATTGTCTGTTGTTATATCTATTTTTTTTACAAGTTCGCTCATTACATCCATGGGTTTGAACAAAGAAGAAAAACGTAATATGCTGAACATTTTAAAAACTAAATTGGGTAGGAGATGAGAACTTCGGTAGTTTTATCTGCATATAATGGAGAAAAATATATTTTGGAACAATTGGAATCTATAAGGTTGCAGACTGTGCCTGTAGATGAAGTTTTAATTGCCGATGATTGTTCAACAGACAATACGGCTGAAATATGCAGGCAATATATAGAAAAGTATGGCTTCCATAATTGGTCGTTGGTGGTAAATTCGCAGAATAAAGGTTTAATTCAAAATTTTTTTGATGGATTTAATGCTGCAACAGGAGATGTAATATTTGTGTGCGATCAAGATGATCGTTGGAGGGTTAATAAAGTAGAGCGTACACTACAATTCTTTGAACAATATCCCAATGTACTTTTGTTATGCTCAGGTTTTTCCTTGTTTAATGGTGAAAAGGTTTACAATCCTCATGTTAAGGTTCCTAACAGAAATAAAAATGGTATTAAGCAAATTGATTTACATGAATTTTGTGTGTTCCACGCATATCTGGGAATGACGATGGCATTTAAAAAATGTCTTCTTCAGGATCATTATGCAGATTGCATAAGTTATCTTCCCTATGACATATCTATTGCTTTCCTTGCTGTGATTAAGGGTGGATTATATTATGCAGATGAGGTTTTGGTAGATAGGAGGTCTTATCCCACAAGTACAAGTAACAAGATTGCCGCTGAATGGGCTGAAAAGGAATTTGAAGGTAATAGATTCTTATACGGGTTATACCGTATTATAGGAAATCTGAAAGGATTTCATTGTTATTTAGCAAAATTTTGTCCTAATAGTGAATATGAAAAAATAATCGAGTTATATATAGGAGTCGATGAAATAAGATACCATTACTATGAAAATAAATCTTTTCTACAGTGGATTAAAAACTGCAATAAGGTGTTAAAGGTATGTTCTTTGAGTAGATATGTAAAAGATGGAATTGTAATATTGAAAGAGAAGCTATAATGAAAAAGTTATTGTTATTTATAAAGCATATTATTGATATTATCTCAATTACAATGAGAGAAGGTGTAGAGTTTGTTAAAATAACGGAAATTGGAGATGTTAATGACAAGATAGCACGTCGCCAATTTGAATTGACAGTAGGTATCCACTCTTTGGAAAAAGGCTTGTCATATAAGCAAAAGAAAAGAGGGTTTGGCGAAGCCAAAGCTATCAAACAATTGAGAACGCTACTTGATTATCTCCGTAACGGCTATTCTCAAAAGTGTTATGCTGTCTTGGAGACTATTGCTATTATGGAAGAATATTTGCGTTACAAAGAGTCTGTGGGCGAAATCAACGCTGAGATAAAGGCATTGTTTGCTGAATGTAAAACTTTGTTGAATGAAGTCTGCGATAATTATTGTTCTGCTGGAGTGGATGCTGTAGAAAAGGAAGCATTCATGGTTAAAGATCAGGAAGTTGTGGATTCATTATTTAAGAATACAAGAAGCATTCGTAATTTCAACAAGGACAAGCGAGTTACCGAGCAGGAAATACTATCGGCTATTGAAATTGCAAAAACTGCTCCGTCGGCATGTAATAGGCAGCCATCTAAGGTGTATTATTCAATGGACGAGAGCAAGAATAAGGAAATAAGCAAATTAGTGCCAGGAAACAGGGGATTTGAGGACGAAATACCAAATTTTCTTGTTGTCACATCGGCTAAGAATTACTTCGGCTTGTTTGAGTACAACCAGTGGTATGTGAATGGAGGTATTTTTCTCGGATATTTAAGGCTGGCACTTCGAACAGTTGGGTTAGGGCACTGTATTTTCCAGTGGGGTCTTCAGGCCGATGAAAAGGCATTAAGGAACTTATGCAATATTCCCCACAGTGAAGCCATCATTGCGATAGTGGGTGTAGGTCATTATGCCGATGTGTCAAATTGCATCAAAGCTCAACGCAAATCCACAAGTGAATATATATCTAAATTTTAATTTCATGGCAGATAGTATTATAGGTTTTTGGGGACTGTCTTTCAACAGTGGGAACATGGGGTGCAATGCATTGTCGTATTCTTTTTTGCATATACTTGAATGTTGTACCTCCCAAAAACTTAAGATTTATGTATTTTACCAAGGCGACGATTTTGATGGCACATCATTATCGACTGATAGAATAAGTGTCGCACCAGCAGGCTACAATCCACGTTCGGCATCGTCGATAAAAACGTTGATAAAACGTGTAAAGGAGTGCGAGATAGCATTTGACTTTACGGCTGGAGATAGCTTTTCGGACATATACGGGATGAAAGGCTTTATAAAGTCATGCGTATTTAAAAAATTGGCAATGCGTCATTCGGGCAGATTTGTGCTTGGTCCACAAACATATGGGCCATATTACCACAAAATAGCACAGAAGATAGCTAAAAACATCATCGCAAATGCTGACTACGCCTGTTCGCGTGATAACGCTTCGGCCGAATATGTTAAATCGCTTTTTGGCATAACGATGGATGTGTTTACTGATGTCGCTTTTGCCCTGCCATTTACTAACGAACATACGTTACAAGGAACAAAGAAGAAAGTGGGCATAAATGTATCAGGACTGCTATGGCGAGGAGGATACACAGGTGACAACGAGTTTGGGTTAAAGGCAGATTATAGAGCTTATATTGGAGCAGTAATAAAAGAACTTGAAAAAGAGGGAAATATTGATGTATATATCATTCCTCATGTTGTATCCATTAATGGGGCGGAGAGTGATTATACCGTGTCTAAACAAATAGCAGAGGAGTATCCCTATGTTCACTTAGCTCCATGGTTCAACAATCCTATAGAGGCTAAAAGTTTTATTGCAGAAATGGATGTGTTTACTGGAGCAAGAATGCATGCCACCATTGGAGCCTTTTCGGCAGGCGTAGTAACGATACCGTTCTCTTACAGTCGTAAGTTCGAGGGGTTGTATGAGAATTTGGGTTATCCTTATACTATTAATGCACGGCAATTATCGACACAAGATGCCGTTAATCTCACTTTAAATTACATTAGGAATCCGGATAAGCTGAAAATGGCACAGGCTAAGTCTTACTCAGCCATCGAGAATAAATTGAAGCAATTTGAAATCAAGATAACCAAATTGTTAAACGATAGATTGTGTTAATATAGATGTACACAGTTGCTGTCATAGTATTGAATTATAACTCTTCGTCGGATTGCCGGAAGTGTGTTTCTTTTTTAAAGAAGCAGCGAGGAGTGGAGTTAGAAATTGTTGTTGTTGACAACTGCTCTCGGACGGATGACGTGGAGCAGTTGCGCCAGCTTTGCAATGAGCAGGATTGCACACTCATTGAGAACCACGAGAATCGCGGATACAACGCCGGCAACAACATAGGTTTGCGTTACGCAGCCGAGAAAGGCTACAAGTATGCCTTAATTGCTAACCCAGATATGGAGTTCCCCCAAGAGGACTACCTGGCCCGTATAGTGGCAAAGATGGAGGAGGATTCTAATATTGCTGTATTGGGTACAAGCATAGTTGATGCCAAAGGGTTGTGTCAGAATCCTTTGGATTTTGTCAGCTTTTGGTCGGAGTTCTTATGGCCAATAGAAATGCTGAAATATAAGAAGTCGCATAAATCACTTTCGACAGTTATAGGCTGTACTCAGAGTGGCTATTGTCATATTGTGTCGGGATGTTGCTTTTGCATAAGAATGTCTTTTGCCAAGCAGATAGGTTTTTTTGACGAGAATGTATTTCTATATTGCGAGGAACCTATCCTTGCTCATCAGGTGAAGGTAGCTGGTATGAAGGAGTATTATATGTCGGAGGTCATGGCTATTCACAAGCATATAAGCAGCACTAAAGGAAATCCACACGCCCGTATGATTCTTTTATGCAAAAGCAGAGATTATAAAAATAAATATCATAGTGATTACAATACGTTTCAAGTTATGTTGTTGAGATTAAGCAGTGACTTACGGAAAGCAGTAATGAAAATTATATCGTGAATACTATGAAGGGTTTGCGAATTGAGGCGATAGATTGGATGAAGGGATTGTGCATAATCTCGATAGTATTGCTTCATGTGGAGGATGGTATATTTCCGATATGGCTTAATGCGGTCATAGGAATGTTCATGATTACGGGCTTTTATGTGACAAGTGGCTGGGTACATGGTCTGAAATATGAAGATGCGGTAGATATTAGAGCCTTTGCAAAGAAACGACTTAAATCGTTAGGGGTTCCTTATTTTTGGTTTACTTTGATATTGTTGCTCGTTGATGCGATTTTTGTGCTATTAGGACATTATGATTTGAATATTTTACTTCGAGATGGATATAAATCAATTGTGTTGAGGGGGATCGGTACATTGTGGTTTCTGCCTGTCTTGTTTTTTGGTGAACTGGCATTCGTTTTTTTTAAATCTAAGGGACTTAATATGGTTGGGCTTATTATGGGACTGGCTGTAGACTTGATTGTTTCATTTGTAATAGTGCAAGTCGGGCATGGGTTCAGCAACACTGTGAGTTCCATTATAACAGCCCCATTATTGGTAGTGAAAAACAGCGCGACAGCCTTGTTTGTTATCACAAGTACATATTATGTTTCAAAGTCGTGTGTAAATAAGACAATAAATAAAATGAATTTGGCCACGGCGTTATTGTTGTTCATAGTTTCTTTTGTCTGCATCTATTCTAATGTGCCAAGTTTATTTAGTGGGAATGTATTTATAAGTTCATTCGTTAGTCTTATTTTGTCTTGGCTTGAACCATTGGGCATTTTGATACTGTTATTGCACATAAAGAAAAACAATATAGTGTTGAGGTATTTGGATTATTGGGGTCGCAATTCGATTATCTTGATGGCTATTCATTATTCAGTACTGATGGAGCTGTGCATATTTGTGTGTAATAAGGCTTTAGGCTTGCCAATGTACGGAATGACTTCTTTGGTTTGTTTTGTGCTTATAATGGCACTGCAATACCCGTTGACCGAGTTGATTAATAGAAAGTGCAAATTTTTGATAGGACGATGAACTTAAGTCGTTCAGGAAAGCGTAACACTCACTTGGCGGTGTTTCTTATCCTATTGCTGAGCATATATCCTGCATTCTTGATGAATGACGCGAAGCAGAACATTTTGTTGCTGTTTCTAATGGGCATCTCGCCTATATATTTGCTTTTCAAAGCAAGTGTAATGCCTAAGTTTGATGTGCCATTGGTACTTATGTATGTCTTGATGATTACGTTTACCATGGCTTTTCACCCTCGTTCCATGCGATGGTCGACAATCATATATACAGGGATGTTCATAAGTTTCTTCATGTCGTATGTTCGTATACTGTATTCGAGCCGTGTTAACGTCACGATGCTTATGAAACTGTTCAGAGGAATATTTTACGCTTATGCGATAGTGCTTGTCATTCAGTTAGGATGTTTTTTTGTTGGGCTGCCTATATTTAATGAAATAAATATAGATTTAGGACATGGTTTCCCACGCTTGAATTCTTGTGGACCGGAACCGTCTTGGTCGGCACGGATGTTAAGTATCATGTTGTTCTTGTATATATACATGCGGGATTTTACAGAAGGACATAAATTATCCTTTTCGGAATTTATTAAGAAAGATAAGAAGATATTTTTGTCGTATGTGTTTGTAATTATAGCGAGTGGGAGTACTACTGGCCTTGTTTTCGGGTTGTTTGTTTTGTCACGTTTTGTAAATGCAAGGTCAATCATCGGCATTGCATTATTAGCAGTTTTGCTTGTATTCATTGGAAGCCAGTTGGGCATATCAAGTTTTGAAAGATTAGGAAAAGTGTTGCCAGCTATGCTAACATTGGATCCTGATGCAATAATAGAAGCAGATGGGAGTGGAGCCACAAGAATTGTCCCGACTTTGTATGCACTAGACTATATTTCGTTAGTGAATTTCGAGGGTTGGTTTGGTCATGGTGTGGATTTTGATTCTTCGTTGTTTCAATTAGGAACGATGAATCTTTCTGGAGGGGCATTTAGCCTTTGGATGAATTATGGGGTCATTGTACAAGTTTTATTCTGGGCTTTTATTTTTAGAACATGTTACATGAAAAAAGAGTGGCTTTCCATAATGTTGTGTGTTTTGATTATTGCAGGAGGTATTTCATTGAATTTGCAGGTATTATGGTTTATGTTAGCGATGTTCGCTACGGTCAAGCATGTAGTGACGCATGAGCGCCGTCACACTTATGTTTCTGCGTAGCGTATGTAGGTTTTGTTGAAAGGAATTTAGGAAAATAAAATTTAAATTAAATAGATATGAATAAATATTATTCAGACGAGAAGAACATTCAGATTTTAATCGCATTATTAAAAGCTCATGCCATTAAATATGTGGTGGCTTCTCCTGGCAATACAAACCTTACTCTTGTTGCCAGTTTGCAGCAAGACCCATTTTTTACCATATATTCATCGGTAGATGAGCGTTCTGCCGCATATTTGGCCTGTGGCATTTCGGAAGAAACAGGAGAACCTGTCATGCTTAGTTGTACTGGAGCCACAGCTTCGCGGAATTACATGCCAGGTCTCACAGAGGCTTATTATAGGCATCTTCCAGTGCTTGCAGTTACTTCAAGCCGTGTATATGGAGAAATAGGACAACTTATACCGCAAGTTATAGATAGGAGAATATTACCAAATGACATTGCCAAACTGAGTGTGCAGCTACCTGTTGTTAAGGACGAGCAGGATGCTTGGGAATGTAATTTAAAAGTCAATCAGGCTATTTTGGAATTGACAAGGCGTAAGTGCGGACCAGTACACATAAATATTCCGACAATCTATTGCCCGACATATAATACAAATGAATTACCCGAACAACGTGTGATAAATCGTATCGATAAATGTGTGAACATGCCATCTCTCGACAAAAAGAAGGTAGCTATATTTGTTGGCTCCCATGAAAGGTGGAATAAGCAACTCATCGAGACTGTTGAGTGTTTCTGTGAACGTTATGATTCAATGCTCGTCTGCGATCACACAAGCGCATATCATGGAAAATATCGCGTGCAATTCTCGCTTATTGGTAGTCAGGAGCAATTAGTTAACAATTTAAACCAAGTGGATGTGCTGATCCATATAGGGCAGACGTCGGGCGACTATTTTTCATCCATAGGTAAGTTTAACATGTCGCAAGTTTGGCGTGTGTGTGCCGATGGTGAGATTCATGACACTTTTCGGAAATTGCGTTATGTATTTGAAATGGATGAATTTGAATTTTTCAATTATTATAATAACAAGAAGTCTGTAGATTCAAGCAACATTGAGTATTACAAAAGTTGCCATGAAACATATGATCATTTGGTGAAATGCCTTGTCGACAATATAGATAAAATGCCTTTTTCCAATATATGGATTGCGAGTCAGACTGCAGGTCTCATCCCAGAAAATTCGGAGATTCATTTCTCAATATTGAGTAGCTTGAGGTCATGGAATTTCTTTGAGTTGCCTCAAGGCGTAGACTCTTTTTGTAATGTGGGTGGATTTGGTATCGACGGATGCGTATCATCTTTGATAGGAGCATCATTGATTAATCAAGATAAGATTTACTTTGGGATAATTGGTGACTTGGCTTATTTCTATGATTTAAATTCTTTAGGGAATCGCCATATTGGTAAAAATGTACGTATAATATTGGTAAATAACGGTATTGGAGCAGAATTTAAATTGTCTTGCTATCCGGGAGCAAAATTAGGTGATGATTCTAATGCTTATATTGCGGCCGAAGGCCATTTTGCCAAGAAATCGCATGAACTGGTCAAGCATTTCATGCAAGATTTGGGTTTTGAGTATCTGTCAGCATCCAACAAGGAGGAATATTTGAAATATCGTGATTATTTTTTAGATCCTAAACCAAAAGAGAAGTCTATATTGTTTGAAGTTTTCACTTCTTATCAAGACGAAAGTATTGCGTTGGAAGTCATAAGAAATCTCGATAGTAATATGCTTGGTTCGGTTAAGAAATCATTATCAGGCGTGTTAGGAGAAAATACTAAGCAGGTATTAAGAAAAATTATTAAACGATGAGCCAATTCATATTGATATGAAAAAAATTGCCATTCTTACACGGCGTGCCGGTTATAACATGGGAACATCATTGCAAGCTGTGGCAATGTCTGTTTTCATAGATAAAGTTGGTTTCCCTAATAGAATTATTGATTATGACGAATATTCGGGACATATCCTTTGGCGAATAAAACCGAGATTAAATAGGATTATTTATTTTATAATGAATCTTTGCCCTCGGTTGAGCAAATTGGCTCTCGGGAAGAAATTTTTAAGATTGCAGAGAGCGCAAGTACAAATGAGGCGTTTCCATGAATTTGAACAGGAGTTCATGCCGTTGACCGATAAGAAATATACGTCTTGTAGGGCATTGGAACTGGATTTTAACAACTATGATGCCTGTATATGTGGAAGCGATCAAATTTGGAGTCCTTATTTTTATGACAGTGCGTTTTTATTGTCATTTATAAAGAAAGGAAGCAGGTGTCGAAAAATTGCATATGCTCCTAGCATGGGAATAACAGATGCATCAATGCTAAAACCCGAACAAATAGACTTGATGAAGCAATTTGACAGTATTTCATGTCGAGAATACGAAGCTTCGGCAATAGTAGAAAAAATAACAGGGAAAAATGCACCTACTGTTTTGGATCCGACATTGATGGTAGATCTTGAAGTGTGGAGTCAAATGGCAGATAAGGCAAATATAAGAATTAACGGGGAAAAATACATACTGACTTATTTCCTTCATACAGATTATTACAAGGATGTCATTCCAAATGATTTTATCAAAAAATTAAAGTCGGTTACAAAATTGCCTGTTTATAATATCTCGCTGTTCAATTTAGAAAATAGAGTCAATGCAGATATGGATTTTAATGACGTTGGGCCATTAGAATTTTTAGCTTTAGTTAAGGGGGCTGAATGGATATGTACTAACTCATTTCACTGCTGCATCTTTTCATATATGTTTAAGCGTCGTTTTTTTGTGTTTGAACGATATATGAAAGACGGGAATGACGGTGGCAATCAAAATTCACGAATATATAATTTATTGAAATTATTCGGTCTTGAACAATGTTTGACAAAACCTGAAACAGAGCCTAATTTATCCCAAAAATTTGATTTTAATTTTGGGAAAACATTTGTTGACGAGGCTCGATCTCGATCTTTAGATTTTTTAAAAGCATCATTGTCTTAAAAGTCGTAAGCATGAATATACTTGTTATGGCTTATGCCATATCACCTTACCGTGGGTCGGAATATGCTGTGGCGTGGAATTATGTGACGCACATGTCAAAGGAAAATAATCTGACCGTTTTATATGGAACGTCGGATAATCATATTGGGGAGACTGATACTTTGGATAAGTATTTGAATGAGCACCCTGTTGAAAATGTGCGATTTATTGCTGTTAAGCCGAGTGCTTTGACGAATTTGTTGAATTGGCCTAATCGACATAACTTGTTTGTATACACTTTTTATTATGCATTCTCTGTGTGGCAACGAACAGCTTACAATATCGCTAAAGAAATTATAAAAACTGAACATTTTGACCTTGTTCATAACGTAGGACCTATAGGTTACAGAGAGCCGGGGTATCTGTGGAAATTGGGACTGCCGTATGTGTGGGGGCCTGTGGGAGGTGCGAACAATGCTCCCCGGCAACTGATGAAGCACATGCCGTTGATGGGACGAATGAAACAGACTTTCCGCAACGTGGCGAATACCATACAGTTCCATACTAAACGCCGATTAAAACGAGCTTTGAGTGCTACCGATGTGCTGCTTACTGCAACGTCGGAGAACCAGCGTAAATTTCAAGAGGTACATCACAAAGACAGCATTTGCATTCCAGAAAACTGCATAACTGGTAGTGTCGCCCTTGATGAAAGTAAGTTTGTCAATCCTGATAAATATAATATCATAGTGATAGGGTCGTTGGATGCGAGAAAGTCAGTAGGGATATTCCTTGAAGCTTTGACGCAGGTGGAAAATCGCGGCATGCTGCATGTTGACATCGTGGGAGACGGGCCGTTGCGCGTCAGTTTGCAAAAGTATGCGAACGAACATGACTTGGACAAGTTGATTACATGGCATGGGCAGTTGCCACGGATCGAAGCCGTAAAGGTTTTCAACTCGGCACATTTGCATGTGATTACGAGCGTAAGCGAGGGCAACCCGACTACTATATGGGAGGCTATGTCTTACGGTGTGCCAACGATGAGCTTCGACCATTGCGGAATGCACGACACCATCTGCGGCCGAAGTGGAATCAGAGTGCCGGTTGCCAAGCGGTATGAAGACTGTGTTGCCGGCATAGCCCGGAACATTGATGAATTGTTGGAGCATCCTGAACGTTTTCGCCAACTGGCTCAAGGTGTTTTGGAATGTGCCAGGAGTTATACTTGGGACGAAAGGGAAAAGTTCCTGAATGAGGTGGTGTATGTTAAAGCAATTGAAAATCATAAACATATAATTGGTTGATTTTTATGTTCTTGCATAAATTAACAAGTAAAGTTGTCAGTGTTCTTAAGGGAGAGTCATTTGAACTTGATGAAAGGATTCCTATTGCATACCTGATGTCTGTAATAATAGGCCGCCTATTCATGGTCGCAAATGGAATATTTGTATTAAGAAGTATTAGAAGGAGAGTCTATATTGCTTCTTCGGCAAAAATAAGATGCGCATCTAAAATTAAAACAGGCAATAATCTGAGTGTTAGTAGAGGATGTTATATAGATGCTTTGTCAATTGATGGGATATGTTTCGGCGATAATGTTTCGATAGGTAAATATACTTGTATAGAATGTAGTGGGACTTTAAAGGATTTGGGTAAAGGCTTGATTGTAGGGAACAATGTTGGTCTTGGAACTCATGGCTTTTTGGGTTGTGCTGGAGGCGTTTCGATAGGCGATAATACAATATTTGGTAATTACGTGTCCATACATTCAGAAAATCATAATTACAAAGACAGAAATATTCCAATTAGGTTGCAAGGAGTCAATAGAAAGGGAATAAAAATAGGGTGTGATTGCTGGATAGGAGCTAAGGCTACTATTCTTGATGGTGCTGATATTGGCGACGGGTGTATAGTTGCTGCTGGGGCTGTTGTGAGAGGGAAGATTCCACCATATTCAATTATTGGTGGTGTGCCGGCTAAGGTTATAAAAGAAAGGTGAGAATGATGGGGGGGGTTGTGTGTTTTCATTTGTTTAATGATTACAGCGGCAGTCCGAAGGTGCTGCAGATGGTGTTGCAGGGGCTTTTGGATCGTGGGCTGAAGGTGGACTTGGTGACATCGCGCGGAGGCGTGCTGGACGGGCTTGCCGGGAATCCAAACGTGCGGTTTCATGCTTACCGTTATGCATTCTCCAATAATCCGCTGGTGACGATGGCGCGTTATGTGGTGGTGCAGGCCTATACGTTCCTGTTTGCTTTCCGCTATATGACGTGCCGAAATTGCGTGTTTTACATCAACACGTTGCTGCCTGTGGGGCCGGCTATTGCTGGCAGGCTCATGGGGAAGAAGGTAGTGTATCATTATCATGAAAATGCTTTTGCCAAGGGGCGTTTTTACAAGATTTTGGCATGGGCGATGCAACGGCTTGCCAGCCAAATCGTTTGCGTGTCGTCCTATCAGGCTTCGTTCTTGAAGCGCAAGCGTGACGTGAAGGTTGTTCCTAATGCTGTTCCGCATGATTTTATTGAGAAGTTGCATCCCGATGCCGATGCGGCCTTTGTGCGAAAAACCGTCTTGATGCTGTCGTCGTTGAAGGAGTACAAGGGGACTCGTGAATTTATCGAGCTTGCAAGAAAGTTGCCTCAATACAAATTCGTGCTTGTTATAAACGACACGCAGGAAAACATTGACGAGTATTTGAAAAATACCCCCCCCCAATTGTTAAATAATTTAACAATATATCCACGCCAAGAGAGGGTTTATCAGTTCTATAACGAATCTTCGATTGCAGTGAACCTCACCGACCCACGAAAGGCGATTGAGACATTCGGCTTGACCGCCCTTGAGGCGATGTCGGCAGGGTTGCCGGTGATTGTCCCGACTGTCGGCGGCATTGCTGAGTTGGTGGATGACGGTGTGAATGGTTATAAGGCGGATGTGCGTAGTCTTGACGTGATTGCCGACAGGATTGATTTGATGCTTGGCGACAAACAGTCGTATTTGCGACTGTCGGCATCGGCATTGACCGTTTCAAGATGGTATAATGTAGGTAATATGATTGATTCAATAGGCCAATTAGTGGCTGTTGACGTATGAAGGAAGATTTGATTGTTTACCCGAGACAGGCTGATGTCTCGGAGTTTTATAATGACGCATCGCTCGTCTTGAACTTATCGGACAAAAGCCGTTTCATTGAAACATTTGGGATGACCGCCCTTGAGGCGATGTCGGCCGGACTGCCTGTGATTGTACCGAGTGTCGGCGGCATTGCCGAGCTGGTGGACGACGGTGTGAACGGTTATAAAATCGATGTGCAGGATATTGACTGCATCGTTGAAAGGATAGATAACATATTTACAGATAAATCATTATACTTGAAATTATCAGAGAATGCCTTGTCGATGTCAAAAAAATATGACGCGGCGAGCATGATTGACCATATATATGAAATCTTGCAATAGTTGGGGCAAGAAAGAAGTCTGATACCTGAAAGGCATGTTCCATTTGTGAATCTGCAAATAATTTTATTCCATATATTTTTATGAAAAAAATCGTGATTGTGGGCATACAGGGTGTGCCTGCAAAGTACGGTGGTTTTGAGTCGCTTGTGGAGAATCTCATAGGCGACAACTGCCCTCGTGATGTTCATTATACCATTTTTTGCAGCAGTAAGGACTATGTCGAGCGGCTTGCAGAGTATAAAGGCGCGACGTTGAAGTATATCCCGTTGCATGCCAACGGGGTTCAAAGCATTCCATATGACATGGTGGGATTGATGCGGTCGATATGCGGATATGATGCCGTCGTGGTGCTTGGAGTGTCGGGATGCCTGTTCCTTCCGATTTTCAGGCTGCTGTGCCGCAAGAAGTTGATAGTGAACATCGACGGACTTGAACATCGTCGTGCTAAATGGGGCAAAGTGGCACGGTGGGTGCTGCGCACGAGCGAGGCGATGGCAGTGCGGCTGGCCGACGTGGTGATTGCCGACAACAAAGGGATACAGGACTATGTGTGGGAGACGTATCGTCGCAAGGCTGAATTGATTGCTTACGGTGGTGACCATGTCTGGCGCGATGTTCCGATGGAGAAGCAGTTGGAAGTGCTCAGTCGCTACGGAGTAAAGGACAACGACTATGCAATTACGGTGTGTCGCATCGAGCCCGAAAATAACAGCCGCATGATTCTCGAGGCTTTTGCCCGTAGTGGCAAGAATCTGGTATTCATTGGCAATTGGGAGAGGAGCGAGTATGGGCGCACATTGAAGGCAGAGTTTGGCAATCGTGAAAATATCCATTGCGTTGACGCTGTGTACGACCTCGACACGCTATATGCGTTGCGCAGCCGGTGTTGTTGCTATATTCACGGGCATAGCGCGGGTGGAACGAATCCGTCGCTTGTGGAGGCGATGTTTTTCGGTCGTCCTATATTGGCGTTTGATGTCGTATATAATCGCGAAACTACCAACAATGAGGCTTATTATTTTTCTGACAAGGAGAAATTGATGGAACTTCTTTCGTTGCCCGACTTTAAAAGTGGTGAGCCGTTGCGCGAATATGCGCGGCAGCATTACACTTGGAAGCACATAGCCGAGCAATATGAGCATTTATATTGATATTGGAGCTATAGGTTGAAGTGTTAAATATAAGAGAGAGCCGCATCCCAGTGTGAGTGCGGCTCTCTCGTTTTATTGTGTTTGCTATTTTAAGCTTTAGAATTCGGCGTTGTTCGGGGTGCGTGGGAACGGGATTACGTCGCGTATGTTGGTCATGCCTGTCACGAACAGGATGAGACGCTCGAATCCGAGTCCGAAACCAGAGTGAGGCACTGTGCCGAAGCGGCGAGTGTCAAGGTACCACCACATGTCCTTCATAGGGATTTGCAGCTCCTCGATGCGAGCAAGCAGCTTGTCGTAGTTTTCTTCACGTTCCGAGCCGCCTATTATTTCGCCAATCTTCGGGAATAGCACGTCCATGGCCCTTACGGTCTTGCCGTCGTCGTTCATCTTCATGTAGAACGCCTTGATTTCCTTCGGGTAATCGGTTAGGATTACAGGTTTCTTGAAGTGTTCCTCTACGAGATAGCGTTCATGTTCGCTTTGCAGGTCAATGCCCCACGATACCGGAAACTCGAATTTTTTGCCCGATGCTTCAAGAATCTTGATGCCTTCGGAGTAGGAGAGGCGTACGAAATCGTTGTGTAACACGAATTCGAGGCGGCTGATGAGATCCTTGTCGTACATTTGTGCGAGGAACTCTATGTCTTCCCTTGAGTGCTCAAGTGCATAACCGATGCAGTATTTTATAAACTCCTCTGCGAGGTCCATGTTGTCGTTGATGTCGTTGAAAGCGACCTCAGGTTCAATCATCCAGAACTCGGCAAGATGGCGTGGGGTATTGGAGTTCTCGGCACGGAATGTCGGGCCGAAAGTGTATATAGCCCCGAGGGCGGTTGCTCCGAGTTCGCCTTCGAGCTGTCCCGAAACGGTCAAGCTCGTCTGCTTGCCGAAGAAGTCTTGTGTATAGTCGATGTTGCCATCTTCGGTACGAGGCAGGTTGTTGAGATCAAGCGTGGTAACTTGGAACATTGCACCTGCACCTTCGCAGTCGCTGGCAGTGATGAGCGGCGTGTTGAGGTAGAAGAAACCGTGTTCGTTAAAGAACTTATGTATCGCAAAAGCGAGGTTGTGCCTGATGCGGAACACGGCTCCGAATGTGTTGGTACGCAGGCGCAAGTGGGCTTTTTCACGCAAAAATTCGAGTGTGTGGCCTTTCTTTTGCAGCGGATAAGCTTCGGGGTCGGCTGTTCCGTATATTTCAATGGTGTCGGCCTGTATTTCACACGATTGACCTTTGCCTTGCGACTCTACGAGCATTCCTTCCACATGGAGGCTGGCTCCTGTGGTGATTGGTTTCAGCTGGTCTTCGGAGAACTTGGCAAGGTCGATGACGATTTGTATGTTCTTAATTGTCGAACCGTCGTTAAGTGCCACAAATTGCACGTTCTTGTTGCCACGGCGGGTTCTTACCCATCCTTTCACGCACACTGTCTGCCCTATGAGCGACGCATCGAAGATGTCGACAATCTTAGTTCTTTTTATTGCCATGATGTTGTTTTTATGTTTGTTGTAAAAACGACGTTATTGTGTTACACCGTCCATGGCGACCCTGTAGCAAGGGGCTGTTCGCTTGAAAGTGTAACACAATAATCGCGATTATTCATTGTTTTGTCCTCTATATGTGTTTTTTATTCGAATGAGCCTTGTTTTAGGAAGTTGACTTCTTCTTGTGTCAAGTAGCGCCATTTGCCGCGAGCAAGGTTTTTCTTTGTCAATCCTGCGAAATACACGCGGTCGAGTTTTACCACATGGTAGCCAAGTGACTCGAATATGCGACGCACCACGCGGTTGCGGCCTGAGTGAATTTCTATGCCGGCCTGTTTCTTGTCGGTCGGTGACACATAACTTATTGCATCGGCATGAATCGGGCCGTCATCAAGTTCGACGCCATCGGCAATGTGCTGCATGTCGTCTTCCGATATAGGCTTGTCGGTCCACACTTGGTATATTTTCTTTTTTACATATTTAGGATGTGTCAACTTGGAAGCGAGGTCTCCGTCATTAGTCAGCAACAGCACGCCAGTCGTGTTGCGGTCGAGACGTCCTACCGGATATACGCGTTCGGTGCAGGCACCTTTTATCAGGTCCATGACAGTTGTGCGTCCGTTAGGGTCATCGCTTGTTGTAACGCAGTCTTTAGGCTTGTTCAGCAGGATGTAGCACTTACTTTCGAGAGTGACCACCTTGCCTTCATATTCAACGATGTCGTTGCGAGTAATCTTTGTCCCGAGTTCGGTAACCGGTGTTCCGTTTACTTTTACTTCTCCCTTTTGAATCAATTCATCGGCTTCGCGACGAGAGCATACGCCGGCATTTGCCATGAATTTGTTCAAGCGTATCGGTTCGTTAGGGTCGGTTTCTGGCAGAACATACTCGATGCGTTTAGGCCTTGGCGTGAAGCGCATTTGTTGCGGCTTGCCTCCGTTAGGACGGTTGTTGTGGCGGTTTCCGCCGTTATTGTACCCACCGCGTTGCTGGTTGTAGCCTCCGTTATTGCCGTGTTGGTTGTACCCACCGCGTTGCTGGTTATAGCCGCCGTTGTTGTTTCCGCGTTGGTTGTACCCACCGCGTTGCTGGTTGTATCCGCCGTTGTTGTTTCCGCGTTGGTTGTATCCACCGCGTTGCTGGTTGTATCCGCCGTTGTTGTTTCCACGTTGTTGGTTGTATCCACCGCGTTGTTGGTTGTACCCGCCACGTTGGTTGTTGTAGCCACCGCGTTGGTTGTACCCGCGTTGTTGGTTGTACCCGCCACGTTGGTTGTTATATCCTCCGCGTTGCTGATAACCTGCATTTTCTCCGTCTTCTTGTTGACCTTCGGCATTTTCATAATTGTTGTAGCGGTTGTTCCCGTAATTCCCTCGTTGAGAGTATCCTCCACGTTGATTGTAGCCGCGTTGGTCTCCGTATTCACGTTGATTGTTGTATCCCGATGCATAGTCTCCACTTGAATGAGAAGAATCGCCACGGTTTTCGGCATTGTAGTCTATTCGCTCGTAGCGGCCTTCATTGGTATCAACGATTTCACTTTTGCTTTCGCCAATACGCGGTCTTCTTGCTTTTTTTTCTACGTTCTCTTCCATAATGATAAAAATCCAGCCTCTCGGCTATTTGTTTAGCTATAAGGTTATTAATGAATATAAAATGTGTTTAAGTTCTTGAATGATGCAAAGATACTTAAAAGCCAAAATAATGCAAACTTGCCAGTGTGAAAATTAGCCTTAAATTTTCCTAATTGTTAACAGGCCGGGCGACTGCCTGATGCGGCTCGCCCGGGACTGTCTGTGAATGGGTTTCAATATCCTGTGTAAGTGTGCGGGGTGAATTTCTTCAACTCGGCTTTGACTTGGTCCGAAATGTTGAGCGTGTCGATGAATTTAGAGATGCTTTCGGCATCGACGACGCTGTTTGTTCGTGTGAGGGCCTTGAGGGTTTCGTATGGCTTTTCGTAACCTTCGCGACGCAATATAGTCTGTATTGCTTCGGCAACGACGTTCCACATGTTGTCGAGGTCGTTGTTTATCGCATCTTGGTTCAATATAAGCTTGTTGAGCCCTTTGAGTGTGCTGTGCATGGCTATCACGGTGTGTCCCAGAGGTACGCCGATGTTACGCAGCACGGTCGAGTCGGTCAGGTCGCGTTGCAATCTTGAAACAGGTAGCTTGGTCGACAGGTGCATGAAGATGGCGTTTGCAATGCCGAGATTGCCTTCGGAGTTCTCGAAGTCGATGGGGTTTACTTTGTGCGGCATGGCCGATGAGCCAACTTCTCCGGCTTTGATTTTCTGTTTGAAATAGTTCATCGAGATGTATTGCCAGAAGTCGCGGTCAAGGTCGATCAAGATGGTGTTGATGCGCTTAAGTGCGTCAAACAGTGCTCCGAGGTTGTCGTAGTTGGAAATCTGCGTTGTCCATAGTTCGCGTTCTATGCCGAGTTTGTTTTTCAAGAAATTGTTGGCAAATTGTCGCCAGTCATATTGAGGGAACGCCGCAAGGTGGGCGTTGAAATTGCCTGTAGCTCCGCCAAATTTTCCTGAAATCGGAGTGGCCTCAAGCATTGCAATCTGGTTGCGCAAGCGATATGAGAACACTTTTATTTCCTTGCCAAGACGGGTTGGCGATGCCGGTTGCCCGTGGGTCTTGGCCAGCATTGGCACGTCGTTCCATTGGTCGGCGTATGAGTCGAGCAGGTCGGCAATTTGGTTTACAAGGGGCATGTACACGTCGTGTAGCGCGTCCTTTATCGACATTGGCACTGATGTGTTGTTGATGTCTTGCGATGTCAACCCGAAATGGATGAACTCCTTGTGTGCCGACAGGCCGAGCGTGTCAAATTGCTCTTTAAGGAAATATTCCACGGCTTTCACGTCGTGGTTGGTTATGCTTTCGATGTCCTTTATTCGTTGTGCGTCGTTTATCGAGAAGTTGAGATATATGTCTCTTAGTTGTGCGAACACTTTATGGTCGATGTCGCTTAATTGCGGCAATGGAATTTCGCATAGTGCTATGAAGTATTCTATCTCGACTTTCACGCGGTAGCGTATAAGGGCGAATTCTGAAAAGTAAAGGTCCAGACTCTCTGTTTTTGAGCGATACCTGCCGTCGATGGGCGATATTGCAGTGAGTGGCGAAAGATTCATAAAATTAAAGTTTTTGTACCGATAAAATAAAAAAATATTTTCCCAATCGTGTGCGGAACCTAAGTGCCGACATATTAACGGGTTTCTATCTAAATTTACCTTTGCAAAGGTAGTGAAAAAAGATGACAAAATAAATTTTCGCAAAAAAAATACGCGAAATATTTTGCACATTCAAAAAAAGTCCTTACCTTTGCAACGCAATTGAGAAACAAAGCAGTTGCAAAATGAACAACAAGGGTGTTTAGCTCAGCTGGTTCAGAGCATCTGCCTTACAAGCAGAGGGTCGGC